>WNFQ01000219.1_pt1 | contig 72044 bp, 54 predicted proteins | sample 5400171 | NCBI WGS metagenome assembly WNFQ01 (sample SAMN13153356, study PRJNA577476) | soil metagenome | isolation source: 20 cm soil under Madrone tree | place: USA:California | collected 2016-06-14
ACGAAGAACGTTCTCTACGTCGCGACGGAGCATGGGAGCGTTTACGCGTTTGACGCTGACAACGTCAACGGCACCGCCGCCAAACCGTTGTGGCAGATTTCGACGCAACTGTCGGGCGAGGTACCTAGCGACGATCGCGGCTGCGGCCAGGTGACGCCGGAAATCGGCATGACTTCGACGCCGGTGATCGATCGCACGCGCGGCGCCATTTATGTTGTCTCCGTATCCAAAAACGCCAGCGGGAACTATTTTCACCGCATTCATGCGCTGGATCTCACCAGCGGTAAGGAACTGTTGGGAGGTCCGACAACGATCACCGCAACAGTTTCGGGCAACGGCGCCGGCAGCTCGGGTGGGACTGTGACTTTTGATCCGAGTGAATACAACGAGCGGCCGGGCTTGCTGGAGCTCAACGGAACGATATACACGACGTGGGGATCTCATTGCGATATCGGCGCCTTTACCTCTTGGATGATGGCCTACAGCGCCGATACGTTGAAGCAGACCACCGTGCTGAACCTGGTGCCCAACGGCAGCGATGGCGGGATCTGGATGTCCGGCACCGCGCCGGCAGCCGACGCGGCTGGAAATATTTACTTCATTATTGGCAACGGAACCTTCGACACCGCCTTCGTGGCCGAATCGAACGCCGACCAGGATTTTGGCTCCGGTGGGCCGCTGCTACTTCCCGATGTCACCGACTCCTCCGGAAAGACGCGACATCTCGCGGTAGGTTCCGGCAAGGACGCGATCATTTATGTGCTTGATCGCGACAACATGGGTAAGTTCAGCGCCACCCAGAACAACATCTATCAGCAGATTTCCGGGCAGCTCGCCGGTGGAGAATACGCAAAGCCTTCGTACTTCAATGGAACTGTCTATTACGGGGCGGAGGGCGATTCGGTCAAGGCTTTTCCAATCGCCAGCGGCAAACTCGCGACGACGCCATCGTCACAGACGGCAACCCAGTTTCCGTATCCCGGGGCAACGCCGACGATCTCCGCCAATGGCACCAACAACGGCATCCTCTGGGCGGTGGAGAATGGGTCGCCGGCCGTCTTGCATGCCTACGACGCTACGAATCTCGCTACGGAACTTTACAACTCGAACCAAGCTGCCGGAGGTCGAGACCAGTTCAGTGGGAACAAGTTCATCACCCCTATGATCGCGAACGGGAAAGTGTTCGTAGGCACGGCGAATAGCGTCGCGGTCTTCGGGCCGCTGTAAGCGGTTTGGCAACCCTCACTTTTTGGAGGGTTTCAGCTCCTTGAGCAGGTGGTGAACGAGCCCGTTTACTTCATCCTGGGTGAACGAGAACGTATCGCGGCGGACCGGCTTTTCTCCAACTCCGCGATAGACCAAGTGATTTGCCGGGTTCTGCACTATATCCAGGACGATGGTACCTTCGCGGAAGCGAATGTTTTCATAGCCCACGGCCGCGGGGCCGTAACCCCATCCTGAATAACAGCCAAAGGGACCGCACACCAATCCCGGGTAAGCGCCCGGATACACGCGCTCGACGGTCATGTTGCGGCGGCGCACGGCAATGTGAAAGTCAATGAGGAAGTCCGCGGTTTCGGGATCGCTGACTTCCTTCAAACCTTTTTCGCTTAGATTCCGCGCCATGGCAATCTTGACTTTGCCGCGGAAGGCTTCGTTGCCGGCATTATCTTCGCGGGTTACGGTTTCGTTGCGCGTGATGACGTCGCGGGATACAACCGGGCGCGAGCCACGGCGGCTCTCTTCCTGGGCGGGTCGCCAAGCCCATGTGGCGTGGCGCGCGATCTGGACGTCTCGGTCCCGCGTGATGTGCACGTATTCATCGCATCCTGCGAGCAACACCGCGCAGGCAATGGCGCAGGCGGCGAAAAGAGGCTTTCTGGCTCTCGAGAGCCTCCGAGATAGCATCGACAACTCCTCCAAACCCGCAACAAATAAGATTCCCCATGTCCAACCCTGGATGTCTGAGATAGTTGCGGCCATCATGGGTAACGGTTTCACCTATCGGGGACGCGCGCCCCAATCGGCAGGGGGAAACACGATGGGCCAAAACTGGGGAGCCGGTTGATCAAACTCAAAGGCCACGGCGGAATGCCCAGCCTGGGAAGTTTCGACGCGGACCACATGGCAGCCTTGCTCCTGCTTGGATCTTTCGTTGATCAGAAGGAAGGGCTGGCCAACCTTGACCTCCATGCGCAATTTCAGCAGCCCGCCGTGCGCATTGACCACCACGGTTTGCGTTTCTTCGCGCACCTCTTTGCCGTCCCGCGTCCTGGCCTGCACGACCACGGGAACTTGCAGCATTACGCGCTCGCTGCGCCGCCGTTCTGCTGGATTGGTCGCCGTCACTTTCGTCTCGACAATATACCTCATACCTCACTACATCGTGGAGGATTTGCAAGGCAGGGATGATTAGTGCGATTTCGTTACTACCGGAGCCTGGCCTCAAGCCGCGCTTTTACCTCCGGCCATTCGGAGTCGACGATGCTGAAGTACACGGTGTGCCGAATGCGGCCGCTGGCGGTGATCATGTGATTGCGAAAAATGCCTTCTTCGCGAGCGCCGATGCGCAAAATTGCGGCGCGGGAGCGATCGTTGAGCGAGTCGGTCTTCAGCTCCACGCGCATACATTTGAGTGTTTCGAAGGCGTGGCGCAGCAATAGATATTTGGCCTCGGTGTTGATGGCGGTGCGCTGCCATTGGCGGGCAACCCAGGTCCATCCGATTTCGAGGCGAAGGTGCACGCGCTCGATGTTGGCGTAGCGCGTGGAACCAACAACGCGACCGCTGGATTTCTCGATCAGTGCAAACGGCATGGCGGATCCGGCGGCTTGCTCCTGGAGCGCGGTCTGGACATAGGCGCTCATCTCCTCCGGCGTGCGCACCGGAGTTGGAATCCATTTCCAGAGGTCGTCATCGAGGCCTACTTCAGCCAGCCCCGCGGCATGTTCCAGGGTAAGCGGTACCAGCCGCACGTGCCGGCCCGTCAAAATCACTGGCGCAATCACCATTTGCTCGGTTATATCTGCAAGCATTTTGCCTCGGATTCATGGCTCCAAGAAGCTCTGCGCTTCCTGTGAAGGAGTTCGCCATCAGGCCGCTTTGGCACTCAAGCTATACTAATCGCGACCATGAGCGATATTACGGTACTCGACACAAATTGGGTGGGGCGGCCGCGTTCGGTGGCGGCCGCGCTGCTGGAATCCGGCGGGCATCGCGCCATCATTGATCCGGGGCCGGAGTCGACTTATGCGATGCTTCGCGAGCGTCTGCACTCGCGCGGGATTTCGGTGGCGCAACTCGATGCCGTTCTTCTGACGCACATTCATCTGGACCATGCCGGCGCTTCCGGTTCGCTGGTGCGAGAGAATCCGCGGCTGGCCGTTTACGTACACCCGCTCGGAGCGCCGCACATGATTGATCCTTCGCGGCTGCTGGCCAGCGCGGCGCGGCTGTGGCCAGACACTTTGCATCAACTCTTTGGGGAGACGCTGCCGGTGCCGAAGGAAAATTTGCGTATTCTCGAGGGCGGGGAGACGCTGACGCTGGGCGCGCGCAAACTGGAGGTCGCCTACACGCCTGGTCACGCTTCGCACCATATCAGCTACTTTGACGCAGCGGAAGGCCTCGCTTTCGTGGGAGACACCACCGGCATTCGCATCAACAATGGGCCATACATCCTGCCGGCTACGCCGCCGCCGGACATCAATCTCGAGATTTGGGAGAAATCGTTCGCAGCCATTCTCGCGCGGCGGCCTTCACGGCTTTTTCTCACGCACTTTGGCTACGCGGAGAAACCCGCGGAGCACATCGACGAATTTCGGAGGCGGCTGCATCGTTGGGCGGAACTAGCCGAGGAAATATTGCGGTCCGCCCCCAGTGAAGCGGAGGCGAAGGCAATCTTCGTGTCACGCGCGCAAGCCGAGATGCAAGAGCGTCTGGGGGCCGACGAAGCGGACCACCACGCGTTCACCGCTGGGCTGGACTTATCCTTTCTGGGGCTCGCCCGCTATCTGCGCAAGCGGGCTAAAGCAACCGCCTGAGATTTTGGTTTTTCTTTCGCGGCTGTTTGGTGTGGCTTCTGGTCGGAGCGTTCGGCCAAGCTGAATTCACGATTCGCGAGCAGAAAGCTAAGCAGTGGTCCCAGCCGAGGATTCTTCTGGCTGCGCGGCGGGTTCGGCGTTGGAGGGTGCGGGTGTCTCAAGACGCAGGGAGAGCGATTCGACCAGCAAATCGACGATTTTCTTTGCGCAATCACCGTCGGCGTCCTTGTCAGGATTGAATTGCGCGACGTCCAAGCCCACCAGATTCTTGTGGCGCACGATTTCCTTCAGCGCCGCACGCACGTCTTCAAAGCCGAGGCCCCCGCTTCCGGGGACGATCACGGCAGGAAAGTCCTCCTGTGCGATAACGTCCAGGTCGAGATGCAAAACAAACTCGCGTGTATCGGCATGCAAATGACTCAGCGCAGCGACGGCCGCTGCGGCAGGGCCCTTTGCTTGGATATCGGCAGCATGCACATGGCGCAGCGGCGCGCGGGCAAGGAAATCCTGTTCGGGGGGGTCAAGCCGCGCCAAGCCGAAGAGCGTGACGTCGGGCTCGCGCACCAGCGGCGGCTCGCCCCAGAACCGCACCAGCTCCGGCGCGCCCTTGCCGATGATGTGCGCGAGCACCATGCCGTCGATCCGGCCGGATGGCGTCGTTGCGGGGGTATTCAGGTCGGCGTCGCGATCGAACCACAACAGATTGATGCGCTTGTAGTAGCGGCGAGCGCCGGTCAGCAATCCGACGACCTGTACGCAATCTCCGCCGAGAACAAGGACGAGCGCGCCGCTCTTCACCGCGACTTCCGCTTGAGTCTTGAGATCGTTCAGGCCGGCAACAATTTCCGTCAGGTTGCGCGCGCGGCGGTGCTCGTCGTCGTCGGCAAAGTGCCGGAGCGCGCAATCGCCGTAATCGGTTACCTCAAAGCCGGCGCTTTGCAGGCGTTCGATGAGGCCGGCCGCACGCAGCGCCGCGGGAGCCTTCTCGGTCCCCGGCGAAAACGCCGCTGCGCTCGAAGGAGCGCCAATCAGAGCAATCTTCTTCGGCTGACGGACAATTTTGACCGCCAAGGTTGCGCTCCTTGTTTTTGTTTCCGCCTACGATGCTGGGTTGAGTTACCTGCCGGCGTACCCCTGCCGGGCCCGTCTTCAAAGTCTTCAGCGGCGCGGCGCGGCCGCGATCGTCGCCAACTCCGGCGGCAGAGTGAACCGCACATCTTCGCGGATCAAATCCAAGTCGCGCTGATCGGTAAAGCCAAACTGAGCCAGGCGCTCGCTGACCTGCTCGACGAGTACTTCTGGCGCGGAAGCGCCCGCGGTCAAACCAACGCGCTTCACACCTTCGAGCCATTTGACGTCGATATCCTGCGCGGAATCGATGAGTTGCGCGCGAACGCCACTGCGTTGCGCAACCTCCACCAGGCGATTGGAGTTGGAGCTGTTGGGCGAACCCACAACGAGGATCAGGTCAACGTCCTTGGCTACCTGCTCGACGGCTTCCTGGCGGTTCTGCGTGGCATAGCAGATGTCGTCGCTGGCCGGACCCTTGATGGCCGGAAATTTCTGGCGCAGACGCGTCACGATCTCCTGAGTGTCGTACAAGCTGAGCGTGGTCTGTGTGAGGAAAGCGAGTTTCTCGGGGTCATCCACTTGCAAAGCGTCCACCGCCGCAACGGAGTCGACCACGATGGTGCGATCCGGAGCTTCCCCAGACGTGCCGATAATCTCCTGATGGTCACGGTGGCCGATCAAAATAATGGTGCGCCTTTCGCGCGCAAACTTAAGCGCCTCCAAGTGAACCTTGGTGACCAGCGGGCAGGTGGCATCGATCACTTTCAACGAGCGATCCTTGGCTTCCTGCCGAACCGTGGGGGGAACCCCGTGAGCGCTGAAGACGAGCACGCCGCCGTGAGGAACGTCCTCAATGGATTCGACGAAGATCGCGCCGCGCCGGCGTAATTGCTCCACAACGTAGGTGTTGTGCACGATTTCATGGTGCACGTAAACCGGAGCGCCATAAGCTTCCAGGGCCAGTTCGACGATGTCCACCGCACGCACCACTCCGGCACAGAAGCCGCGGGGGCGAACTCTCAGCAAAATTTTTCCGTTAGCTGTCTGCATCATCATCCTAATGAACAGTTTCCGAACACTCTATCATACCTCACTCACGTTCCCGGTCGCACCGGCTTTTGACGCGTGGGTGACCCGGTTGGCAAGCATTTCCGGAACCCCATTATTACGCTGTTTGAGAAGGCAAAGGGACTTGTGCAGCTCGGTATTTGTTGCATTTGCAGCCCGGGAAATTGCAACCCTTCGGCAGCTTGACAGGCTTCGCCTGGAAATACATGTGTGCATGGATGCTCTTGGGATGGCCGCACTTGCAGGGCTGAGGACGATTATTTCTCATGGTTCGCTAACGCTTTCGATCTAATGCGGGCATTGTACTCGATTTATGGCGGAACGCGCCCTTCGTTCTTTGCTCCTGCAAAGAGGAGGGCATTTCCAGGACGTTGCGATGATGCTCGAAGTCGCAGTCGGTTCTAAGCCTTGAAAGAGGATATAGGACTAAGTTAGTCTTATTTGCGCTAGTTGCAAGTCATTTGCAAGAGGAGAAGTCGATTTTGCGAGTTTATTTTTCGCTTTCTGCAGCGTGCTTGTTGGCGACCTTGACGGTCTTCCCCCATTCCAGCCGGGCTCAGGAGAGTCCTTACATCGTTACGTATGATCACTATCTTGAGGAGCCCGGCAGCTTGGAAGTTGAATACTTTTCCACTTTCGGGACGCAGCGTGGCGGCAACGACTTCCACGCCTTCTGGACTGAATTGGAGTATGGGGCCACCGCCTGGTGGACCACTGAGCTCTATCTGGACGGTCAAACCACGTTCCATGACAGCACTGTATTCACGGGCTTACGCTTCGAGAACCGCATCCGTCCCCTTAGACGCGAGCACTTCATAAATCCCGTTCTCTACTTTGAGTACGAGAAGAAGAACAGCGCAGACAAGATCCTAAAAGAGGTCGAAGGTCACGACGTCGAGTCAGATTTTCTGGTGTCTAATGCTGAGGCCCGTAAAGAACACAACAATGAACTCGAGTTCAAACTCATCCTCTCGAGTACGGTTAAAGGGTGGAATTTCGCGGAAAACATGATCGCATCCAAGAATCTCTCAAACCAGCCTTGGGAATTTGGCTACGCTCTCGGTGCGAGCCGTCCTCTGGCTCTTAAGGCTTCCGCAAGACGCTGCTCTTTCTGCCGCGAAAACTTCATCGCCGGTGTGGAGATGTACGGCGGACTCGGAGACCGCTATAGTTTCGGCCTGAACAACACTTCCCACTATGTCGCTCCCGTCGTAGCCTGGAATCTCCCATCCGACTGGACGCTGCGTCTCTCCCTTGGCTTTGGTTTGAACGATAACAGTCATGCGTTCCTGGTGCGTTGGGGCGTTTCCAGGGAAATCACCGGTTTCGGTTCGGCGGTGAACCGCCTCTTCAGAGGCCACCCGTGAAGGAATCCATTATTGCGCTGTCCTTAATGACCGCTCTTCTCGGGGCCCCATGCGCACTCGCTCAGCATGAGAAGCTTGCGGCTCCCAACCACAAAGCAGACGCATTGGTCTATGCCGAACTCGCCAGGGCCCCCGACAAAGCCACGGCCAAGCGCAACCCCATGGAGAAGGACCCAGATGCGGTCGCTGCTGGACAGAACCTATTCAAGCAGCATTGCTCCGAATGCCACGGCAACGCCGGCTACGGCACAGAGAAGGCTCCTAGCCTCCGTGCCGAGGAGGTGCAAAGCGCCACACCGGGGGCTATTTTTTGGGTTCTGACAAATGGCGTAGTCCGCCGCGGCATGCCCGTCTGGTCGAAACTGCCCGAACCGCAGCGCTGGCAGATCGTGAGCTTTATTAAGTCGCTCGGAGCTGTACCTAAGACACCTGACAAGAAACGGGATTGAAAGGGCTGTCTGAAGGCAATTATTAATAATTGCGGACTTGCGCTAGGAAACTCGGAGCAGGTCCGCCAGAAGTTGCTGCATGCGCTGCACGGCGTCAAAAAGTTGATCCACGCCGGGAGTTTCCCGAGTGACCTCGTGGTTGGTGAGATCGGAAACGATGGAATTGCCCAACTGTGCGGCGCGCCGGATGCGCTCGCTGATGAGCAGCGGAAGCAACGTTTGCGGATCGTGGCGTGTGATCTGGCGCTCCTGCCACTCCTGAACGGCCCAGGCGGTCTTGCGGACGTGATCCACGGCGTCGCGGAAATCCGTCATGATGCGCTGATCGATGCCGCCGGTGCGGATGGCATGCTCGAGCTGCAACAGCTCGGCACTGGTTTTCTTCAACTGAAAGTTCACGCCCCAGAATGTTTCGCTGGCGATCAGGAGCTGGACGGCTACTCCAAGCACGCGCCCATCTTTTCGGCGTATAGCGAGTACGCGGGCGCGGTAGGTTTCCCCAGACAGCAGATTAGTCAACTCCATCTGGCTTCCCACGCTGGGAAACACCTTCATGTCCAGCAGCCCGCCCTGCATGTTTACTTCACGGGCTTGCGCGTTTTCGATGATGATGCGGCCGCTAGTCTCTTGCCATTTGGCCTGTACGGGTACGATTACGGGAAAACGGCTGCCTCGGCGTTGTTCCGTTTTTTTTGGAGGCGGCGTGACGAGTTCTTCCACGAGGGCAGTTCCTCAACAGAAGGGTACGCGTGTTCCATTTTTGGGAAGAGCGCCAAAAACTGAATCCGTGCTCGACTGGTCACCAGGTGAACACACTAGCGGGGCCGTCGCAATCACCTCCGCGTTGACGCCATGAGCTGCGTCATGTCTGCTTGCCGCTTACGGGAGGATGGGATATAAGCAGTATCTATCGAGGGGCTTCCCGACCCTTCTTCCAATTTCCACGAAGTCCCTCCCTATAGCGGAATCCATCTGCGTGCATTTGAATGTTGCGGACGCATGAGGGTTGCGGAGGAGGCGGCAATGTTTGAGGCGGCGCAAGAGCAGAAACAATCGAGTTCCAATCGGATGTTGGTGACAATTTTCGTGGTCGTCGCTGCGGCTGCCGTAGGCGGCGTGCTCTACACGATGTCGAAAAGCGGCGGCAAACCCGCGGCGCCGGTTACCGCCGCAGCCGGTCCGCCCGCCGCAGCCGAAAAAGCGGACCCCGTGCATGACCTGAAGATTCTGAGCGCCAGAATGGAAAAAGATCGCAGCGGCACCACGGCGGTCTGGCTGGTGGACATCGACAATAAATCGAAAGCTTTCAGCTACAGCAAAATTCAGTACGAAACGACCTACGTCGGCCCGGACAATGCCGCGTTGCTGGTGAACAAAGGAACGATTCCGTTCAATCTCGCTCCGGGAGAAGAGCGGAACGCTCAGATCCGCGACGTGCTGTACCCTGCGGGAACGGCCTGGTACAAGTTTCGCGTCACCGGCGCGACGTCCACCGCGCACTAGTTTTAGAGCAAGCTCGCCACCGAGGCGGTTGCGGAGATGTGGCGGGAGAGCTCAATAACAAGCTGCGGAAAGGAGTGCAGGTTACCGGGCTTTGAGGTACGCTGACGGTGCGGGACCGCACGAGGCGCGGGCAGAACGACAGTGGTAAGTTGCAGGGGATTACAGTAAGATTTGGCTCAATGGTTCCGGTGGCCCTGCTGCCGTGCCAGGTAGTTCCGCGAAGTGTCCAGCCCGCTTCCGCCCGGCCCAAAGCAATCGAACTGTACCAACAGGAATCAGATCAAATTCGAATGGAGGAATACCCATGAAGCGGGTCATCGAAGCAACGATCGTGGCCAGCGTGCTGCTATTGGCAGGTTGTGCGACCAAGAAGTATGTCGCCCAGCAAACCGATCCCATCAACGCGAAGGTCAACGAAGTAGAAAAACAGGCGCAAGGCACGCAGAAACAATTGGAAAGTGACGAGCCCAAGATCAGCGCAGCCGCGGAAAAGGCGGACTCCGCCGATGCGCGCGCGGGCGACGCCCTTGGGCGTGCGGACGCGGCCTCCAAGAAATCCGACCAGGTGAAGTCCGATCTTCACGCCGAACTCAGCGAGCGCATCGCGAACCTTGACGACTACAAGCCGGCGGGCGACGTCGTGGTGCTCTTCAAATTCAATTCCGCGAAGCTGACCGATGAAGCCAAACAGCAGCTCGACCAACTCGGTACTGGGAAGGTCGGGAGCATGAAGCGCTACTTCGTGGCCATTGAAGGCTTCACAGACAAGACGGGCACGCCCGAATACAACCTCGAGCTCAGCCGTCGGCGCGCAGAGGCCGTGCAGACCTATCTCGTATCGCAGCACAACGTGCCCGTGTACCGCGTCCAAATCGTGGGACTGGGCAAAGACAAGCCAGTGAACGACGAAAAGACCCGGGACGACCGGCAGAAGAATCGCCGCGTGCAAGTGACCGTGTTCAGCGCGGATAGCGGGCCAGGCACGGCCGCGCAAAGCCCCGGATCCGCACAGTAACCCAGCGACGTAGCATTTCAGCCAGCGCGGGCCGCGAGCAATTGCGGATGTCGTGGGCGCGCGCCCCGGCTCCTGCTTCCAGGCGCGATTCGCCATTCCCCAAAGGAGGCGCGGGTCGCATAAGTTAGCCAACCATGAATGGGCTCTTCGAGATGGGTTCGAAGAGCCCATTTTTCTTGGAAAGAGAGTCCCAAAACCGAAAGTCCTCGTTCCGTTTTGGGACACATAGATAACACAAGCTCTTACGGGCGGCAGGCGGCTAGCAGAGCCGCTCTGATTTCCCGAATTGACACTTCACCTCAGGATATAGTTTAGGTATATACTGCTTTATGATTGAAAACCACGTTTCCTGAAATGGAAATAAGAATGCTTGGAAAGTGCTGATGGAGTCGCCTGGGTTCGCGTATGAGTGAAGAAGCGGCCGTCCTCCGCGAAGCCGTCTCGATGAATATTCTCATCGTCGATGATGAGCCGTCTATCCGGGAGACTTGCGCCGAGGTTGCCCGGCAGGCGGGCATGAAAGCCTTCGCCGTAGCCAGCGCGGAGGAGGCCTTGGAAGTATTGGAGAATTCCGCGGTGGATATCGTACTGACGGACTTGATCCTGCAGCGAACCAGCGGGCTGGATCTGCTGAAGCGCGTGCACGACACCAACCCGAGTTTGCCAGTGATCGTGCTGACGCAGTATGGAACGATCGATTCGGCGGTGGCCGCCACGCGGCTGGGCGCCGTCGACTACGTAACCAAGCCCTTCCGCATCGAGGAGCTGCGCTCGCGTTTGGAGCGCGCGGCGCGCGCCGTGGAACTCCAGCAGGAAAATCATCTATTGCGCGAGCAGTTGCGCACCCGGCCAGGCTTCGGCGGTCTCATCGGTGTTTCCGAGCGTATGCAGCGCGTTTACAAGATCATCCAAAGGGTCAGCCTGCACGAGTATCCGGTTCTCATCCTGGGGGAGAGCGGCACGGGCAAGGAGTTGGTGGCCAAGAGCGTGCATTTTTCCGGACCGCGCAAAGACCGGCCTTTTGTTCCCGTCGATTGCTCCTCGCTCGTCCCCACGCTGATTGAATCCGAGCTGTTCGGCTATGTGAAGGGCGCGTTCACCGGAGCCCTGCACGGCAAGCAGGGCCTGCTGGAAGCTGCCAACGGCGGCACGCTGTTTCTCGATGAAATCGGCGACATGCCCGTGGATATGCAAGCCAAGCTGCTGCGCGCGTTGCAGGAGCGCGAGGTAAAACCGGTCGGCTCGACGGAGCGGCGCCACATCGATGTGCGCATAATCGCGGCGACGAATCGGGACCTCGATTTGGCCATCAAGGCCGGAACCTTCCGCCAGGATCTATATTTCCGCTTGAACGTGGTGCAGATCAAACTGCCCGCACTGCGCGAGCGCAAGAGCGATATACCTCTGCTGGTGATGTCCTTCCTGGAGAAATTCTCCCTCTCGCAGCAAACCTCGCGAGACATTTCCGAAGACGCCATGCGCCAGTTGATCGCCTATGATTGGCCGGGAAATGTGCGCGAGCTGGAAAACGCCATTGAGCGCGCCGTGGCGCTCGGTTCGGGTCCCCTGGTGCACGTGGCCGATTTGCCGAGCAATCTGCAATACCCCAAAACGGAGCGGCTCCCGGAGGCGAATGAACTAGTGCCTCTCGAAGAGCTCGAGCGTCGAGCCATTTTGCGCACGTTGCGCGAAACGGCAGGCGACAAGCTCGCGGCCGCGCGCATTCTTGGCATCGGCAAGACCACGCTCTACCGGAAGCTGAAGCAGTACCACGTGGAAAGCGAAGCCAGAAGTTAGGAGCCGGCGACTAAGAAGCAAGGCTCGCGGCCGCCGCGCGCGCTCCCGTGCGGTTACGCTAATCCCTGTCAACCTCAGGCCCGCGTCCTTTCCTCTAAACTCAAAATTCGCCTTGGCCCCTCGCAATCTCTGTTTCTCACTTCGGAACCAAAATCATCGAGAAGTATCGACATGGGATGTTAGACCTTCGGGCCAGCCTCTGTACGCGGCATAACTGTCCTTTCATCAATGAGATACGCCAACCCTGTTGGGCCTCTCGGTGCAATGTAGTTTACAGGGGCGCTCTATCTTCTCGCGACAGCCGCCAAGCCGCCTGTCGCAGGCTGTAGCGCTAGCGGATCGAGGTAAATGTATGTGGGTCCTGGGGAAGGCGCACGAAGAGGGCAGGGAAACCATCACGGTGGCCCGCGGTGCCGTGCAAGGCAAGCCGCGCCACGACCTGCTGAAAGATGCCATTACGACAATGCTGGCCTGCGGCCTGGCGGACCGGGCTGGTGCCTGGGTCGAGTCCGCCGAAGTCAGCAGCTTCCGGGGGATCGTCGCGGAAAGAGAGGGAGATGCGACGCCTGCGGAGTGGTCCAGGTTGTCTCCAGAGCCTCCCTTGCCTGCGGAGTTGCTTGTCGGTTTGAAAACTGTGGAGCTGGAACTTGGCGAGTCGCCCGATGACCCGATGATCGGTGCGCTGGTCGAAATGCGGCACGTGCTCTGGGTCCCGGTGCAGGTGTACGGACAGCTTCGCGGCGTGTTGTTCGCGGGGTGGCGCAAAAGACAGGCAGCGCTGCCACGAGCGCTGCTCGAGTCCGTGGCGGCCGAACTGGCTCTGGCCATGGAACTCGAAGACGAGCGCCGCTTGGGCCGCGAGCGTCATGAGGACTCCCGGAGCGTGCTGGCCGCCTTGGCCAGTTCGCAATCGCCGAGCGAGATTCTCGCCGGCATCGTGAAGGATTGTACGGACAAAGAAGCGCATAGAAGCAGTCTTGGCGCAGTCTTTGCCGCGATCGGCCGCTTTGTGGACTCATCCATGACACGGAAGGAACCTGCCCGGCCAGAGGCCCGCAGCATTTATTTTGCCTGGCATAGCGGCGACGCCGCGTGGATTCGCGCGCTGGATAGCGATCCGTTGAGTGGTGTCTGGCGCCGGGCAATCGAATCCCATCGTGTCGCCGGAAGCGAACCCGGCGCCGTGTGGTCTCACGGCGACGTCGCGCGCGTGATGGCCTTTCCTCTGGAGGCCGCCGGTGAGAGCCTCGGCGTGTTCGTCGCGGGCATTCGCCGGGGCAGCGCGTCCCTGGTTGCAGGGGAACGCTTGGAACTGCGCGCTGCGCTGGCCAATTCGGTGCTCGCTCCAGACGGCCCTGGCAGGCGATCCTTCGGAGGTTTTTGCCGAACTGTTTTCCATGACCGATGTTTCGCGCGTGCAGGCCTGGCTGCAGAAAGTTTTGCCCGCCGCCCAAGGCCCCGACGCAAGCAAGGAAGTCCTTCCGGAAGCGCAGCTTCGCGACGGAGGGCGTGTCCGCCTCCAAGCCCTTTTCTCCACCACAAACGGCTGCGAGGTCCTCCTCGAACGCTTGTCCGAAGGCAATGAGAATGGGCAGACCGTGCACGGCCTCAGTGAGATCACGAAAGTCATTGAATGGCTCGAGGAAGGCGTGGTGCTCTTCGGGGCAAAGCAGGAAATTCGCGCCGCGAACAGCCGCTTCGGCCAGATCGTCGGCCTGTCCCCTGAAGAACTGGGGCGCATCAAGACGCTGGACGATCTCGTTGCCTCGCTCAGTGTGCGCACCGCCGACGCCGGTGCTTTCGCGGAGAGTTGGTATCATTTAGCGCGCAGCACCGAAGGGGCTCTGCGAGAAGAACTGCAGCTAGTCCGCCCGTTTCCGCGCCTGCTAGAGCGTGCCACGCGCCCCATCCTTGATGAAAAAGGCGTGCTTTCCGGACGCGTTGAAATCTACCGCGACCTCACGGCGCAGCGTGTCTTCCAATCCAAGCTGCTGCAGACGGACAAACTCGCTGAGCTCGGCCAGATGGTCACCGGTATCGCTCACGAGCTCAGCAACCCGCTCACCAGCATTCTCGGCTACGCGCAGCGGCTGCTCTTGCGCCGTGATGCCCTCGGCGATTCCCACGAAGCGCGCCAGATCTTTCAGGAAGCGGAGCGGGCCAGCGTCATCCTGCGCCAACTATTGCTCTCCGCCAGGGAATCACGGCCTGAGCGCCGCCACGTCGCGCTCAATCAGGTCGTCTCCCGCACTCTCGAACTGCAGCGCTTCAGCCTCGCAGCCGACAATGTCCACGTGCAGCTTGATCTCGAGCCAGTGCTGCCGTTCGTGCAGGGCGACGCCGGGCAGCTCCAGCAAGTGCTCGTGAACCTGATCGGGAATGCCCGGCAGGCCATCGAGGAGCAAGGTAAAGGCGGCACGATCCGCGTGAAGACCAGGCGCATCGCCGAACAGCGCGTGCTCCTGGAAGTCAGCGACGACGGTCCCGGAATTCCGCAGGCCATCCAAGCGCGTATCTTCGATCCATTTTTTACGACCAAGCCGGCGGGCGTCGGCACCGGTTTGGGGCTGGCAATCGTTCTCGGCATCGTGCGCGAGCACGGCGGCCGATTGCATTTGACCAGCAACCTCGGCCAGGGAACCGCCTTCTCGATCGAGCTCCCGGCCACCGCCACGGTGGAGACGCCCTTACCGGCCACGGGTGGTGCCTCACCCGTTCGCCCGCGGCTCGAACCCTTGCCCGCCTCGGCTTCGCTTGAAACCGGGCACGTCGGTGCCGCCCTCGGTGCCTGGGCCGGTACCCGCATCCTGGTGCTAGAGGACGAGCCTACCGTTGCGCGGCTCATAGCCGACGTGCTCGAGGACGAAGGATTACGCGTCGATGTCCTCCTGGACTCCCGCGAAGCGCTCGATCGCGCGGCGCGCGAAGACTATGCGCTGGCCATCTGCGATATGAAAATGCCCGAACTCGATGGCGAGCACTTTTACCAAGCCCTGGCCCTGGCCCAAAATCCCCTTCGCGAACGTTTCTTGTTTGTCACCGGAGACGTTCTCGCCGCGCATACCCGGGAGTTTCTGGAGCGCAATCACCTGCCCCATGTGGCAAAACCTTTTCGCGTCGAGGAGCTCACGGAGAAGATCCGCAGCGTTCTCGAGGCTACCTCGCCGCGCGAGCCTTCACGTGCTCCGGCGGCGATGAAAAATGCAGCGAGGAAATAGATGATCCATACCAGGGAACTTACCATCTTGTTGGTCAGCGATGACGCCGAGCTGTGCGCCGCCGCTCGCCGGGAATTCGAAGCCAAGGAGGGAGGGCTGCGCGTTGCCGCGGTGCGCACCGTCGACGCCGCCCGCCGCATCGTCGAAGATACCGCGCCCACGGTCATCCTTCTCGAGAAAACTTCTGCTACCCCGGAGAGCGAAGGGTGTGTGGCAAAGATGCCGCGCCTGAACTCCGTCGCCTCCGCTCTGGCAGTTCACGCGCCGGTGGTGGTGATTGGCGGGCCGGATCAGGAATCCGAACTGGCCTCGCTGGTCGCGGCCGGCGCCGCCGACTTCGTCGAGCGCGCCGGCGGTGGTCTGCCCGTTGCGCTGGAGATGGTCGAGCGGCGCTTGCGCCAGGCGCAGCAAGTGGCCAGCGACGCGCAACAGTTCGCTGCCGCGAAGAATGCCTTGAATGGAGAGGCGTTTGGCGAAGTGCTCCGCCATGAGATGAACAATCCGCTCACCGGAATCCTGGGCAACGCCGAGCTCTTGCTCGCGGAAGTCCGCCGCAAGAATGACGGCCGGCTCCCGCACGGCGGCCAGCAGCGCCTGGAAACCATCGCCGCTCTGGCCGTGCGCTTGCGCGAAACCGTCCGCCGCCTCAGCCAGGAGTGCGAAACACGCCAGCATCCCGCCCAGTAGCGACGCACACCTGCTACCCGAAACTAGGTCGCGCCGTAAGTTGCGAAAAATTCCAGTACGCGCAGCCGAAATTCCGCAGGCTCATACCCCAGAGCGGCGGTGTGAAACGCGCGCGGCACGACCCACATCTGCTTCGGGCCTATGGCGGCATCATAAATCTTCTTTGTGTGTCTGCAGGGAAGAGCAACATCTTCTGCATCACATATCAACAACACGGGAAAGCGGCGGGCGGCGACAGCCTTCTCCGGCGATACTTGGGAAGCCGGAAAACCCGCCAGCGATTCGCTGTGGTAGATCATCGTCCAGGTTCCCGGAGCGAGCCAGGTTTTTCCCAGCCAAGGATAGCGCCGGAGCCCGGCGTAGTCATAGGAAGCCTCGCGAAGGCTGGCAAACGACGACTCGGCAACCACCGCGTCAATGCGCGGCTCGACGGCAGCGGCCTGCAGCGCAATGCCTGCGCCCATCGACTCTCCCAAAGCAAACAAGTGCCTGGGATGCTCACTGGTTTCAAGAGCATCGACGATGGCGCGCGTGTCGTTTCGCTCTAGCCAACCGTAGGTGGCCATCGGTCCTTCGCTCGCGCCATGCGCGCGGGAGTCCATCATTACGACGCTGTACCCGGCCAGCAGCAGTATGCGTGCATGCTCAAGAACGCCCATGCGATTGTCCGCCACGCCGTGATAGACCAAAACCCAGTTCCCATTCGGTCTTGCGGCGCGCACTTTCCAGCCGCGCAGGAGCACTGCGTCGGGCGCGCGCACGTCGAACGCTTCGCGATGCACGTCTATTTGTTCAAAGGTGACGTCCGCCTCGCGAATCAAGCCCGGCGAGAGCTCGCGCCGGATCGGGTGTAGGAAAGAAGGTCCAGCCAGCCAGCCGCCGACAGCCGCGAGGGTCGGCGGAAAGAGCAGGATTATCAGCAAGATGCGAATCGGGCGTCGCATAGTCATTCGCCTCGGTAGGTCGCTGATTGTGATACGGGAAGAATCTTGGTTTCGTTCCCGGCGCAGGGCCCCCCTCCCCCCTTTTTTCGTAAGTGCGGATTCTAAAGGGTTTACAGGTACAGGGTTCGGAAGTGCGGATTCTAAAGAACTTAGCTTGCCGAGGTTGCCACAACAAATTGACTGGGTGTGACCGAGAAAGATAGCGAGGTGGAGACGTGAAAATCTCCAAGTAGGAGAGTACCACAGGATTGCTCGCCTGTCACCGAAAAAATGAACAGGTCAGGAACGGAAGAGGACTGACTCGCGCTGGAAGGTCTTGAAGGCCAGAAACAGCGCCGCGGCGGCATAGACGCAGGTGGAGGCGAAGATGAGGGCGATCGAGTTCCAGTGGTAGGTGCCGCTAATAATTTCCTTGCAGACCAGGCTCGTGTTTAGAACCGGGATCAGCGCAAGTTTCGGCGTCAGTTCGACGCCCGGCATTATTGATGCGACAGCCGGAATCACAATCACGAATGTCATCGGTGTCAGGTAGCTTTGTGCTTCCTTGTAGCTCTTGGCGAAGAGCGCGATGGTCATCAGCACCGCGGAGAAAAGAAACGCCAGCGGCAACGCCATGACAAAAACGGAAACCACCGAGAGCAGCCCGAGGTTCAGCGCCAAAGTCTGGCCGCCCGAAGAGTTCATCAAGTTGGTGTGACCCAAAATTGCAAACGACGTCCCCATGGAGATGACCGAGAGAATTGCGGTTGCAAGCGAAGCAGAGAAGACCAGCAGGAATTTACCGAGCACCAAGTCCATGCGCGAAATGGGGCTCGACAGAATCGTCTCCATCGTTCCGCGCTCTTTCTCTCCGGCGGTAAGATCAATCGCCGGATACATCGCGCCGGTCATGCACAAAATGATTACCGTGTAACCGATGAAGCTGCCGAACGTTGCGCCGCTCACCTTTTCCGGCGGCGCCACGTTTTCCTGTTTGATCGCGAACGGCGACAACACCGACGCCGGCAGATTCTTCGCCGCCAGGCGGTCCTTCACAACCGTATCGCGATAATCCTTCAGAAACTTTTCCAGGCGATTGGCGCCGAACGACGACTTCATCTCCCCGTCATAGAAATAGATCTTCACCGTCTCGGATTGACCGGTTTCCAGAGACTTCTCGAATCCCTTGGGAATTTCCACCGCCGCCCGAATATCCTTGTTGGAAATTTCGTCCTTCCAATTTGCGGCATAGGGCACGATTTCCAGGGAGTCGAGCTTCTTGATGCTGGCGATCAGTTGCGGCGAGTCCTCGCCGCCCAGGATCATGATCTTGGGCGTTTCCTTTTCCGCTTTGCCCACCATCACCACGGCCAGCGCGCTGAATCCCACCATCATCAGTGGAAACAGAAAAAGCGGGACAAGCACCGTGGAAATCAGCGTGCGGCGGTCGCGCACCCATTCCGTGAATTCCTTGCGGTACACAATCCCCACGGCGTTCAGATTCATAGCGTTCTACGCCTCCGCCTTCGATTGCAGTGTGCCCACAACCTTCACGAAAATTTCCTCCAGGTCTTGTTCCGCGTATCTCTCCCGCAGCTGCGCAAGCGTCCCCTCGGTCAGCAGCTTCCCATCATGAATAATCCCGATCACGTCGCAGAGCTTTTCGACTTCGCTCATGATGTGTGTCGAAAAAATCACGGTCTTCCCGCGGCCGCGGCACTCGCGAATGAACGTGGTAATCGTCCGCGCGGTCATGATGTCCAGGCCGAGCGTGGGTTCGTCGAAAATCATCACCGGCGGGTCATGCACCAGCGTCCGCGCAATCGAAGTTTTCTGCTTCATCCCCGTGGACAGCTTGTCGCAGCGGCGGTCGCGGAAGCCGTTCATGTCCAGCCGGTTGAAAATTTCGTCGATGCGCTTCTTCAGCGTGGCTTCGTCCAGCCCATTCAGCCGCCCGAAATATTCCACCAGCTCCTGAGCGGTCAGCCGCGGATACAGTGCCGTGGCCGTCGACAGAAAGCCCACGTTGGCGCGCACTTTCTGGGGTTGCTCGACCACGTCATACCCGCACACCAGCGCCGTCCCGTCGGTAGGTTCCAGGATGGTGGCCAGAATGCGCAGCGCCGTCGTCTTGCCCGCCCCGTTCGCCCCCAGCAATCCGTAAATCCGCCCTGGCTCGCACCGGAAACTCACGTTATCGACCGCGCGAATCTCTCCGCGCTTCTTGTCCTGGAAGTGTTTCGACAGGCCACGCGCCTCGATCATCAAAGACCCCTCGCTCCGGATTTCCCCGGCCTCAACTCGCACGCGCGTCAGAGTCTACTACGCGCCCGGCGCCGCGAATATGTCAGCCGCAACGATCGAATCTCCAGCGTCTTGTGACGCAGCCAGCCCGCGATTCATCAAATCTTCATGGAGCCACACCTCCTCTCCGCGTGGTCTGGTGCCGCCTTGGTGTCACCGGCATCCCCGCGCCAACGCAGCGCATCCATCAAAGGGAGTTCTTTGCGCATTGGCCCCATCTCTAGTGCCAGCCCCGCACCTGTTGTTACAATCAACTACTCTGGGTTATTCCGGGCGAGGGCCAGCAAGCCGCGCATATACAATGGGACTCACTTCGTGCGAGTGTGCCCGCAGTGTCTAGCTTGAGCAGACCGGCAGGGCAATCGGATTAGGAAGCAATGGACCGCAAGCTGCGAAACCGCATCGTGATTTTTCTCGTGTTGGCTGCTGTGGCGGTTATCGTGCTCGTGCGTCTTACCGGCCGCCAGCCCGTTGCCAAAATCTCCGCGGTCACGCCCGTTCGTGAAAACCTCGTCTCCTCTATCTCCAGCAACGGAAAAGTCGAGCCTATCGCCCCCTTCGTGGTGCGTGCGCAGCTCGATACCTTCGTCGAAAAAATCGGCGTGGTAGAGGGCCAATCTGTAAAAAAGGGCCAACTCCTGCTTGAATTGAACGTCAAGGACGCCGCCGCCCAGCTCGCCGAGGCGCGCTCCAAGCTACTCCGCGCCGAAGATGATCTCCGCGCCGCCAGAGCCGGCGGCCGCTCCGACGAAGCCGCCAAGACCGAAGGCCAGCTTGCTGCCGCCGTGGCACTGCGTGATCGCTTGCAGCGCAATCATGATTCCCTCGAGCGCCTCATCGCTCAGCAAGCGGCCACCAAAGACGAGCTCGCCGCCAACGATTTGGATCTCGCCAAAGCCAACGCGCAGGTCAAGCAGCTCACCGCCGCCAAGCAGGAGTTTGAGCACGGTGTGAAGCTCGACGCCAATCGCACCACTCTGCAGGTCGAGCAGCTTCGCAGCGAAGTCGCCGCCCTGGAAGAAAAAGTCCGCGATGGCCGCATCGTAGCTCCCGCCGCCGGCACCCTCTATTCTCTGCCCGCCAAGGCGGGAGTCTATGTGAGAGTCGGCGAACTGCTTGCCGAAATGGCTGACCTCCACAAGATCCGCGTGCGCGCCTTTATCGACGAACCCGAGTTGGGCGGCCTGGAACCTGGCGAGCCCGTGCGCATCACCTGGGACGCTCTGGTCAACCGCACCTGGATGGGCAAAACTCAGGTGATCCCCAAGCAAGTGGTGGCGCGCGGCGCGCGCAGCGTTGGCGAGCTGCTCTGCGAGGTCAACAACGACAAATTGGAGCTGCTGCCCAACATCAACGTCAACGTGCGCATCAATTCCCGCGAGCGCATCAACGTGCTCACCGTGCCCCGCGGCGCGGTGGAGGCGCAGGGCGGCCAGAGGTTCGTCTTTGTGGTCTTGCGCAACGCCCTAGGTGTGGGGAAAGCGACGCTGGAGAAGCGCGAAATTCGCGTGGGCATCGCGGATGCCACCAATTACGAAGTCCTGGGTGGTTTGCAGGAAGGCGAGATGGTCGCCTTGCCCGGCGATGTGGATCTCAAGGACGGCATGCCGGTAAAAATCGTCAATACCGATGCGAGCTACATCCGTGGCCGAAGTGAATCCGATTAGAATTGCGCTCCTTGCCGCTCTTCTGCTCCCGCCGGCTCTGCTCAGTGCCCGGGCAGCCGCGGACGGTGTGCGCCACGATGATAACTTCCAGGCCGCCCACGAAGCTTACGAAGCCAGCGACTACGCCAAAGCGGCGCGGCTCCTGCAACTCGCCGTCGAACAACATCCGCGCGACGCCGAAATCCATCTGCTCCTGGCCAAGACCTACTACGAAACCCAACAGCATGATGCCGCCATCGCCAGCGCGGAAAAAGCCGTGGCCCTCGATCCGCAAAGTTCGGTCTACCATGAATGGTTAGGCAAGGTTTACGGCGAGAAAGCCAGCCATGCTTCCATGTTTTCCGCCTTGTCGCTCGCCAAGAAAGCCCGCAAGGAATTTGCAAAGGCCGTCGACTTAGACGAAAAAAACTTTTCCGCCAACCAGGCGCTCATTGAGTTTGATTGCAGCGCTCCGGGCATTGCCGGCGGTGGTGAAGACAAGGCGCGCCCGGAAATTGCCAAGCTTGCGGCGCTCGATCCCGCCGAGGGCCATTACGCGGCGGGAAATTGCCGGCGTCAAAAAAAGGATTTCACAGCCGCTGACGCCGAGTTCGCCCAAGCTCTGGAACTGCATCCCAAATCTATCGAGCTTCTCTACGACATCGGCGACTACGCCTTGAAGCAGAGCCAGGCGGAGACGCTTGCGATCGTGGCCGAGCAGGGCGAAACGATGGCTCCTTCCGATCCGCGCGCGCGGTTCTATCGCGCCGTTTCGTTGATCATCAAGAATGAGCGCTCCGACGATTCCGAGCGCCTTCTGCGCGAGTACCTCAAACGCGCGCCCCTGCGCAGCGGGTTTCCCCCTCCTTGGCGCGTTCATGAATGGCTCGGCCGCGTCTACGAAAACCAGCAAAACTCGCAAGCCGCAATTCAAGAATACGAAGCGGCCCTGAAGCTGGAGCCCAAAAACAAGAATGTCCGCGAAGCTTTGAAGCGCCTGAAAAAGGGTTGAACATAGAATGCACCTGAGATTCGCCCCATGATGGACCTGCGGGAAACATTGTCCGTCGCGGTCGACGCCCTGCGTGGCAACAAGCTGCGCGCCATTCTCACCTCCCTGGGCGTGATCATCGGCAGCGCCTCCATCGTTCTGGTCGTCACCGTGGCCCTTACCGGCCGCAAGTTTGTGCTCAGCCAGATTGAAGCTACCGGTTCCAACTTGGTTTGGGTCGAGCTGGTTCGAGCTGGGGCCGAAGGGAAGCCGCTGAGTTACGAGTTGACCATCGAGGACATGAACGCGGTGAAGGCCATTCCCGGCGTGCAGGAAGTCGCCGGAAACCGCGAGTTGCCCATGACCATCGTTGTAGAGGGCGTGGAACGCCCGGTGACCCTCATCGGAGTGACCGAGGGGTTTCAAGCTATTCGGCGTCTGGTCATAATCCGCGGAAGATATTTCGATTCTGCCGACATGGAGACGCGCAGCAAAGTTTGCCTGATAACCAAGGAGCTTTCCGATCGCGTGTTCGGCCTGGAAAACCCTATCGGCGAAACGATTCGCATGGGCGAGCTCACCTTCACCGTTATCGGCGTCTTTCGCGAGCGCGTGGCCACGTTCGGCTTGTCGGATATCCAGCGCGAAACCGTCATCATTCCCTTTTCGCTAATGAAGTACTATACCGGCGTGGACGTGCTGCGCGCTCTCAGCGCGCAAGCCGCGCATCCAGACGATGTGCCAGGCGTGCAGCGTCAGATGGAACAGCTGTTGCGCAGTCGTCACCCGGCCGAGGCGGAATACGATGTTCAGACGCTGGCCGCCATCTTGAGTGCCGCGAAAAACATTTCGCTGGCGTTGACCATCGTGCTGCTGGTCGTGGCCTTCATCGCGCTGCTCATCAGCGGCATCGGCATCATGAACATCATGTTGGTAACCGTTACTGAGCGAACCCGCGAGATCGGCATTCGCAAGGCCATCGGCGCGGCGCACCGCGAAATCCTCTATCAATTCCTGATCGAGGCCTTTTTAATCAGCGGCGGCGGCGCCGTCGTCGGCATTCTGATCGGCCTCGCCATTCCAGTCTTGGTTCAGCCGCTGCTTCCCGGGAACCTTCGCGTCCCCATCTCTCCTCTAAGTGTGCTGATCGCCTTCGGTGTTTCCTGTTCCACCGGGCTATTTTTCGGCTACCTGCCGGCCAACAATGCCGCGCGCCTGCAGCCCATTGAATCGCTGCGTTACGAATGATTTTGGAGTGCGGTGGCTAGCCGCCGCTTTCGAGGCCATAGCACAAAGAGGATGCAAGCATGACAACAAGAAGCTTCACCAGCTGGAAACCCGGCTCTTCCCTCGCCGTCGTGCGCGTAGCACTGCTGGTTTTCGTCCCCTTTACTTCGCACGCCCAGGAAGCGCCGTTGATTCCAACCAGCACGTCCGCTATTTCCCTCACCCTGAAGCGGGCCATCGAACTCGCGCTGCAAAACAGCAAGGATATCCAAATCGCCAAGCTGCAAGCGAGCCTGGCGAACCGCTCGGCCATGATCACAAGAGCCCAGTTCATGCCCAATCTCTACGCCGGCTCCGGCGCAGGCTACACCTTAGGAATCCCAGAGACTCCCGGCGGCCACGCCCCCGCGCTGTTCAATGTCACCTACACCGAGCAGGTCTTCAATGAACCGTTGCGTGGGCAAGGAAAGGAACAGCAAGAGCAAGCCAAGTCACAAAAGATTCTTCTGGAGGACGCCCGAAACAGTGTCATCGTGCGCACTGCTTCCACCTATCTTGAGCTGGCCATGGTGCGCCATTCGCTCGAGTTGCTGCGCAAGGAGCAGGAGAGCGCGGACAAAATCCTGGGCGTTACGCAGCAGCGTGAGAAGGAAAATTTCGAGCTACCTGTCGCGGTGACCAAGGACCAGCTCACAAAAGCGCGTGTAGTGCAGCGCATTCTGCAGCTCGAAGGCCGCCAAGACGAGCTCGAAGTTGTGCTGCGGGGCCAGACCGGGCTCGCGGAAAACACCTTGATCGATGTCACGCCGGAGGACTTGCCGGGCGTCGCCGAGCAGGAAGGAGCGAACCTGGTTGCTCTCGCGCTGCAGGACAATGTGGCGCTGCGCGTCGCGGAATCCGATGTCCGCGCCAAGGAATTTCGCCTGACCGGCGAAAAACGCGGCTACTATCCGACCCTCGAGCTGGTCAGTGTGTACAGCTTGCTGGCGAAATTCAACAACTACGACCAATTCTTCAAGACCTTCGAGCGCAACAATTTCAATGCCGGAATTCAAATGCAAGTGCCGATATTCAGCGCGCAAATAAGGGCGAATATCGCGCTGGCCCAGGTGAATCTAGACGTGGCCAAAGCGGCTCTGTCGAACAAGAAGACTGAAGTCAGCGCCGCCGTGCGCGTCAAGACGCGCCGCTTGCGCGAGCGCGATGCCGCAAAAGAAGTGGCGCGTCTGGAGCTGCAACTCACGCAACAAAACCTGACGGTGCTGCAATCGCAATTCGCCGAAGGCCGTATCAATTTGCGTGAAGTCGAGAAAGCGCGCCTGGAGGAAAGCGACAAGTGGATGGCCTATCTCGACGCCAATTTCCAGCGCCAGCAGGCGCAACTCGATTTGCTGCAAACCGCCGGGCAGCTTGATAAAGTTTGGCAGTAAAAATCGTGACCAGCGACTTGTGGCCTGCGTTCTCCTCACCGCAACCTGAACGGATTGGTGATCGTTGCAGCTTGAACAAAAAAGCCTGAATGCATTTTTGGAAGCCGTTAAGAAACTAGACGACGGCTTCGCTGCGCTCCCCGAGTTTTCACCGAGCACTTACGACGAAACCCGCCTGCTCGACGTGCTCAAGGCCACGGCCGAACGCTTGCACGACAACTATCCTTATTTTCATCCTCTCTACGCCGGACAGATGTTGAAGCCGCCCCATCCCGTGGCGCGGCTCGCCTATGCGCTGGCCATGTGGATTAATCCCAACAATCACGCGCTCGACGGCGGCCGCGCCACTTCCGCGATGGAGAAGGAAGCCGTCGGGGAAATCGCCTCGATGTTCGGCTGGAAGACCTTTCTCGGGCATCTGTGCGGCGGCGGTACCATGGCCAATCTCGAAGCCCTCTGGGTCGCGGGGCAGTTGCGGCCTGGCAAGAAAATCCTGGCCAGCGCGCAAGCGCATTACACCCACCAGCGCATCAGCAGCGTCTTGCAGCTCGAATTCGACTCCATCCTGGTGGATTCGCGGGCGCGTATAGACATGGACGCGCTGCGAAAACGCGTGGAACGCGGCGATGTTGGCACCGTGGTCGCGACTCTGGGCACCACTGCGACGGGTTCGGTCGATCCGTTGAACGAGATCCTGGCGCTGCGTGAAAAGCACGGTTTTCGCGTGCATGCCGATGCCGCCTACGGCGGATATTTCGCGCTAGTCGACAACCTTTCTGAGCAGGCCAAATCCGCATTCGTACGCATCGCCGAACTCGATTCGATCGTCATCGATCCCCACAAGCATGGGTTGCAACCCTACGGTTGCGGCTGTGTTTTGTTCCGCGATCCCAATGTCGGCAGTTTGTACAAGCATGATTCGCCGTATACCTATTTCAGTTCCGCGGAATTGCATCTGGGAGAGATCAGCCTGGAGTGCTCGCGACCGGGCGCTTCGGCGGCTGCGCTATGGGCCACTCAGAAGTTGTTGCCGCTGGTGAAGCGCGGCGAATTTGCGAAGGGCCTGGAGCGCAGCAGATCCGCAGCACTCGGTCTGTACAAAAAAATCGAAGAAGACAGCCGCTTTGTCCCGGCATTTGTGCCCGAATTGGACATCGTGGTCTTCGCGCCTCGCGCCAACAGTGTGAGCGAAATGTCGGCGAAGTCGCGAGCAATCTTCGCGGCTGCTGCCGAGCGCGGCTTGCACTTGGCAGTCGCCGAGCTGCCCGTTAGCTTCTTCATCTCGCTGGAGCCCAATGTTCGCCGCGACCGCGAAACTCTGACTTGCCTGCGCTGCGTCCTGATGAAGCCCGAGCATCTGGACTGGATTGACCGCATCTGGCAAATCCTCGCCAGCGCCGCCGACGCGTCGCAATCTCCAAAAAGCGCCTCCAGCTCTCTCGGCCACCCTTAAGACGTTTGAAGGCCCAATAATTCAGGCAAACTGCGTCACGCTCGCCGCCACGCTGCCCTTCGGTCCGGGAAAAAAACTCCGTAAGCTATTTAGAATCAACGCTTGCAAAAAGGGCATCAAAACAAAGGGCTTGAACTACCTTTAGAATCAACACTTACAAAAAACCGCTAGGGGGGAGGGGTGTAATCGTTAATCAAGCTTGATCAACCGTTCTCCGCGCTCGGTCAGCGTTTGCCTGGGGGGCCATGACGCGCCACGCCTTAATTCTCATGCGGAAAGAGCGATCGGCCAGGGGGTCTTGGAGGAGAAAAAACAACGGCAAACGCGAAATTCGCCCAAACTGGCATCCCCGTTTAATGCTGTATATCGCCATTCAATGCAGGGGAACACCGTTTAGAGATAAGGTTTGGAGCCATAAAGCCAACTCCGGTAAACTAGATGCTGAACTGTTGGGGGCTCCGCGCAGGCAAATTCATCTTTGGGCAGGCCTGCGGCCCGAGGGGTGGCTTGATCTTACGAGCAGTAAACTGAGGGTGAAGAATGCCGGACGTGATGAAAACATTGCTGTTGAATCCGCCGAGCTTTGAAAATTTCGACGGCGGAGCGAGTTCGCGGTGGCCCGCGACCCGCGAGATTGAATCCTATTGGTATCCCGTTTGGTTGACCTACCCGGCCGGCATGATTCCGGGCAGCCGTCTACTCGACGCCTCGCCGGCCAAGATCAATTGGCAGCAGACGGTGGAGATCTGCAAGAGCTATGAGTTTTTGGTCCTATTCACCTCGACGGTGGGATTCGAGAGCGACGTCAAGCTGATTCGCAAGATCAAGGAAGCGAATCCGAGCCTGAAGATTGCGTTCGTTGGTCCGCACGGGCACATCAAGCCGGACGAAACTTTGAACGCCAGCGAGGACATCGACTTTGTGACCCGCGGCGAGTTTGATCATTCCGTGGTGGAGTACGCGCACGGCAAGCCGCTCAGCGAGATTCTGAGTGTCAGCTATCGCAAGGACGGCAAAATCGTGCATAACGGGGAGCGCCCGCAGCTGCACACCGCGGAGCTAGACGCGCTGCCGTTTGCCACGGATATTTACAAGCGCGATCTGAAGATCGAGAACTACACGGTGCCATTTTTGTTGCATCCGTTCGTCTCGTTCTACACCACGCGCGGCTGCCCGGCGCTGTGTACCTTCTGCATGTGGCCGCAGACGATTTCGGGGCATGCCTGGCGGACGCGCTCGACGGAGAACGTGGCGCGCGAAGTGAAGCAAGCCATCGAATACTTCCCGCAGATGAAGGAAATTTTCTTCGATGACGATACCTTCAACATCCGCAAGGATCGCGTCCTGGACTTGTGCGCCAAGTTCAAACCGCTGAAGTTCCGCTGGTCGTCAACCGCGCGCGTGCATAGCGATTATGAAACGCTGAGGAGCATGGCAGACGCGGGAGCTCGGCTCTTTATCGTAGGCTTCGAGTCCGGCGACGCGCAAATCTTGAAAAACATCAAGAAGGGCGCGACGGTGGAGATGGCCCGCGCGTTCATGAAGAACTGCCGCAAAGTCGGCATCCGCGTGCACGGCGACTTCATCATCGGTTTGCCGGGCGAGACGCGCGAGACGATTCAAAAGACTATCGACTTCGCAAAAGAACTCGACTGCGAGACGATTCAGGTCTCGCTGGCGCACGCTATGCCGGGCACGGAGTTGCACGAGTCCATGGCCAAGCAAGGCTTCCTGAAGGTAGAAGCGCTGGCCGATTCCGGCGGGCACCAGTTGCCGCATATCGAATATCCGCACCTGTCCAAGGCCGAGATGATGGGCGGTGTGAACCGTTTCTACGACGAATATTATTTCCGCCCGAAGGTAGTCTGGCGCATCGTGCGCGAAGCGCTTTGGGACAGCAACGAGCGAAAGCGCCTCTATCACGAAGCGGTCGATTTCCTGAAGCTCCGCTCGGAGCGCTGGAAGTGGGTGCGCGAAGGTGGCGATATCGAAAAGCCGATGATTGCCGTGCCGGCGCCGCCGTCCGCTTCCGGAAACGATTAGTTTTCACAACATGGGACACGAGTTGCGGATTCGGGTCAAGACTCTCGTCATGATCCTGGCGATGGTGGTGTGCGCCAACGCCGGCGACTTGCTGTTAAAGCGCGGCATGACCCAGATCGGTGCCGTGGAGATTTCCGCGCAGGGATTGCGCCACGCTTTTCTTTCCACCATCTCGAACGGAACTATTTGGATCGGGATCGCGTTCTTGGTTGGATTTATGGCCAGCTACATGACCGTGCTGAGCTGGGCCGATTACAGCTACGTGATGCCGGCGGGCGCTTTTGGCTACGCGCTGCTGACGTTGCTAGCGGTGGTGCTTTTGCATGAGAATGTTTCGCCGCGGCGGTGGGTCGGCGTCCTGCTGATTTGCGTTGGCGTTTTGCTTGTAGGACAGACGCGGCCGCGCACCACGGAAGTTGCGGTGCGAGAGGTGGCGGCGTAATGCGTGTGGCACTGCTGCTCGCCGTGCTGATACTGGGCAGCACCGGCGGCGAAATTGCAATTACGCACGGAATGAAGGCCACTGGAGAACCGGCGCGGCTGCGGCCTCGCCAGGTGCTGGCGTTTCTTGCACGGGCGCTGCGCAATGGATGGTTCTGGGCGGGCGTGCCGCTGATGGCGCTGTCGTTTTATTCTTTGCTGGTGCTGCTGTCGTGGCAACCGATCAGTTTTGTGATTCCGGCCTCGGCGCTCAGCTATGTAGTGGGCACGCTGGGCGCGAAATATATCTTGCGCGAGGATGTGAGCCCCGCGCGGTGGATTGGCGTGGTGCTGGTGTGCGCGGGAGTTGCGCTTGTTGCCGCAGGTTGAAAGCAATGCTGCGGAAGCGGAGACCGCTTCAGGCGAAAGGGCGCGGGCAGTTCTGAATGGAGTGGCACTGGAACATCGCGCCGCCGCGGCGCAGCGGCCTCCGCACGCCGGAACCTAGATGCTGGCGGAAAGTGCCGACAAAGCGGTGTACTCTAATCATCCGGCCACTTCCGTGGCCGCTTCGCAATGGGTGTCATGATCGAAACGGCGCTGTCGATGCTGAGCTTGGCCGTGCTAGTGCTTGCCGCCGGCCCGCTGGTGTATTACCTGCTCTCACTATACTGCGTGGTTGAATATTTTCTGACTCTTCGCAGAACGCCTCCTCAAGATGATTCTTTCGCGCCGCCGGTCAGCATTCTGAAGCCGGTGCGCGGCGTCGATCATGACGCATATGAGAACTTCGCGAGTTTTTGCCGGCTGGACTATCCGGAATACGAACTGGTGTTTGCGATGGCCGACCCGCACGACCCGGTGATTTCGGTGATCGAGAAGTTACAACGGAATTTTCCCGGCCGGCCGATTCGATTCGTAACCGACGTGCCGCCGGTGGGCGAGAACAATAAAGTGAACAGCTTGTGCAGGCTGGTTGCGGAAGCGCGCTACGATTTGTTGGTGATGTCGGACAGCGACGTTCGCGTGGAGCGCGATTATTTGCGCGAAGTGGTGGCGCCCTTTGCCGACGCGGGCGTGGGCGCGGTTACGTCGTTTTATCGCTGCACGGGCGGGGGCACGATGGCCGCCGATTTGGACATGCTCGGGATGTGCATGGACTCGGTGCCCAGCGCGCTGGTGGCGCGGAAGCTGGAAGGCAAGGTGCGATTTGCATATGGCTGGACCATGGCGACCACCAAGGAGCGGCTGGCGGAAATCGGCGGATGGGAAGCGATGGCCAATCATCACTCCGACGATTTCGAGCTGGGAAACCGGATCGCGGGCAAGGGACATCGCGTGGAATTGATGCGCGAGCCGGTGTGGATGGTTTTTCCTCAGGAAACCTTCAGGGAGTTTTTGCGACATGAGTTGCGCTGGGCCATTGGGCTTCGCAATGTGCGGCCGACGGGCTACGCGGGAATGCTTTTCGCGCACGGTTTGCCCTGGGCGATCTTGGCAGCGACCGTGGCTGCCACATCCGGCCGGGCCGGCACGGCGGCGTTTTATATCGCCGCTTACCTGATTTTGCGCATTGGCTTGGCTTATGCGGCAGGGGTATGGGGGCTGCGAGATCGCAACATTGCTTCGAAGCTGTGGCTGGCGCCGGTGCATGATGCCGTCAGCGCGGCGGTATGGTTCGCCGGTTTTTTTACGGACAGAATTCTTTGGCGCGGTTTGGAATTTCACGTGAGGAACCGTCTGTTGAAACCTGCCGGGGACGCAGCGATGGCGAGAGTGGCTGGGCAGGAGCGTAGCGCGCGGGGAGTCAAGTGAGCCGGCTTAGTCTTGAGGTGCTTGCTTCTGCGGTGCCGGGCTGGCATTTTTTGGTGCTGGTCCTTGCTGCCACGCCACTCGCTTACTACATCGCGGCGACGCTTGCGGCGTTGCGGTTTTTTCTCCGCGAACGGGGGCGAGAGATTGCTTCCTATGCTCCCGCGGTTAGCTTGCTCAAGCCGGTGCGCGGCGTGGATTTTGGCTCGTACGAGAATTTCGCAAGCTTCTGTACGCAGGAGTATGCGGAGTATGAAATCCTTTTCGGTGTGGCCGACCATGCGGATCCTGCGGTGCCATTGATTCAGCGGCTCATCGCGGAGTTTCCACAGCGGAGGATTCGCTTGCTGGTGGGTTCGGAAGAGCTGGGGACGAATCGCAAAGTGAACAAGCTGGCGCGCCTGGCGCGCGAAGCGCAGCACGACGTTCTTGCGCTCACGGACGGCGACGTGCGCGTCGGCCCGCGGTATTTGCGCGAAGTTGTTGCGCCCTTCGGAGACAGAAAGGTTGGCGCGGTTACTTCGTTTTACCGCGGCATTGCGGAGGAAAATCTTGGCGCGGAACTGGAGGCTGTTGGCGCGGCGAGCGATTTCTTTGCCGGCGTGCTGATGGCCAATTGGATGGAGGGAATCACGTTTGCGTTGGGCGCTTCGATTGTCACGACGCGTGAATGGGTCGCGAAGATTGGGGGCTTTGCGGCGATCGCGGACATGCACTCCGACGATTACGAACTTGGCCATCGCATCGCCAAGGCGGGCGGCAAAGTTTTGCTTTCGCGGGAAGCGGTGTGGACGATGTACCCCGCGCAGACCGCGCGTGGCTTCTGGCAGCATCAAGTGCGCTGGGCACGCACCGTGCGGCTTTGCCGGCCGCTCTCTTTTGCAGGACTGGTCTTCACACATGGGTTGCCGTGGGCAATGCTCGCCGCGCTGCTGGCGCCAGCTCCGTGGATTGCCGCCGAGTACCTGCTGGCATATCTCGTGCTGCGCTTGGCAATGGCATGGGCGGTCGGCGTTTGGGGCGTGCGAGACGAAGTACTGCGGCGCAAGCTTTGGCTGGTGCCGTTGCGGGATGCCATTTACTTCGTGGTGTGGCTGGCGAGCTTCGGGTCCAATCGCATCCATTGGGGCGGAGAAGAATTCAGGATGGAGAAAGGGCACCTTGTGCCCGCAGCTTCCGCGCGAACATCTGCTGCCGGAGCGACCACCAACTCGCCTCGCTAGGAAACGTTTGTTTGGCCTGGCAGCGCCGTTGCGGTTGACGCCTCTGTGAATCCCTATTAAATTAGAAGAGTCGAATCGCGGCTGTCCCGATCACCGGGAAGGTGCTGCGATTCCTTTTTGTTCCTCCCTGCTGGGAGGTCGTCCAATTGGTAGGACTCCAGACTCTGGATCTGGCTATCCTGGTTCGAGTCCAGGCCTCCCAGCCAAAATCACTTTGAAATTGCGTGCAGGTCGACCCAGGCGGCGTTGCGGCGGCCGGATTCGAGGGTGGCGGCGATGAAGCGCATGCCTTCAACGCCGTCTTCGACGTTGGGCACGAGCAGCGAAGCTAGTGAGGGGCTGCGGCCTTCGCGGCGCGCATAGATTTGCTCGGCCAGATCGGTGTAGAGCTGCGCGAAGGCTTCGAGATAGCCTTCGGGATGGCCGGCGGGAATGCGGCTTGCGTGCGCGGCGGGTGAGTTTGCTCCGGGCCCTGGGCGGCGGACGATCTCCGGAGGTTCGCCGAGCTTTGCAAATTGCAGGGTATTGGGTTCTTCCTGATGCCACTCCAAGCCGGCCTTTTCTCCGTAGACGCGCAGGCGCAGATTGTTGGCGTTGCCGGTGGCTACCTGGCTGGCCCACAGCGCGCCTTTCGCGCCTTCGGCAAAACGCAGCAGAAGTTGCACGTTGTCGTCGAGGCGGCGGCCCGGGACGAAGATGGAAACGTCGGCGGCGACTTCGCGGCAGTGCAAGCCGGTGACGAAGCAGGCGATGTTGTAGGCGTGCGTGCCGATGTCGCCGAGGCTGCCGCCGGGACCGCTTCGGGCTGGGTCGGTGCGCCAGGCGGCCTGTTTTTGTCCGGTTTGCTCGAGCGGGGTGGCGAGCCAGTCTTGCGCGTATTCGACTTGCACGACGCGAATTTTGCCGAGTTGGCCTTCGGCGATGATCTGGCGCGCTTGGCGGACCATCGGATAGCCGGTGTAATTGTGCGTGACTCCAAAAATCAGGCCGGAGCGGCGAACGATGGCGGCGAGATCAAGCGCTTCTTCCACGGTAGTGGTTAGAGGCTTGTCGCAAATAACGTGAAAGCCCGCTTCGAGAAAAGCTTTGGCCACCGGGTAGTGCATGTTGTTGGGCGTGACGATGGATACGGCCTCGATGCGATCCGGGCGCTTGGCTTCGACAGCGGCCATTTCGGTGTAACTGTCGTAGGCGCGATCCGACGCGATGTGCAGGTCTTGCGCGGCGGAGCGGCTGCGCGCTGGATCCGACGACAGCGCGGCGGCGACGAGTTCGTAATGATCGTCCATGCGCGCGGCGATGCGGTGCACGGCGCCGATGAACGCCCCGGGCCCGCCGCCTACCATGCCCAATCGGATGCGGCGCTTTCCTTCACCTGCGCTTGTGCCTGAGATCATTGCGTCACCTGATTTGTTTTGGATTTAGGTCAGACCGAGCATGCGGCGGTTGGCGGCATGGTCGGCGCCGGACTTCGCAAAATCGTCGAAAGTAGAGCTTGCGGCTTGGATGATGTGGTGGGCGATGAACGGCGCGCCTTCGGCCGCGCCTTGTTCGGCGCTCTTGATGCAGCATTCCCATTCGAGGACGGCCCAGCCGTCGAATCCACCTGCCCGTCGCCGGGGGAGCGAAAACGCCCGGCGCGATTGATCCATGGCTGGTAGCCGCCGTAAACGCCCTGGCGTCCTGTGGGACGAAATTCGGCGTCTTTCACATGAAACATCCTGATGCGCTGGTAGTAGAGATCGAGGTACTGCAAGTAATCGAGTTGCTGCAAAACAAAATGGCTGGGATCGAACAAGATGTTGCAGCGGGGATGATTGCCGGTACGCTCGAGAAACATTTCAAAGGTTACGCCGTCGTGCAGGTCTTCGCCCGGATGAATCTCGAAGCAGAGATCCACTCCTGCTGCGTCGAACGAGTTCAGGATCGGCTTCCAGCGCGCGGCCAGTTCGTCGAAAGCGGTTTCGACCAATCCCGCGGGGCGCTGCGGCCACGGGTACATGTAGGGCCAAGCCAGTGCGCCGGAAAAGGTGGCGTGGGCGCGCAGACCAAGATTCGCTGACGCTTTCGCGGCGAACTGCAATTGCTCGACAGCCCAGGCTTGCCGGGCGCGCGGATTTCCTTTCACCGACTGCGGCGCGAATCCGTCAAACGCGATGTCATACGCGGGATGCACGGCCACGAGCTGTCCTTGGAGATGAGTGGAAAGCTCGGTGAGGGCGAGCCTGTGGCGCGACAATATTCCGCGCACCTCGTCGCAATATGTCTTGCTCTCGGCGGCGCGCTTAAGGTCAAAGAGACGGGCATCCCAGGAGGGAATCTGCACGCCCTTGTAGCCGAGCTCCGCGGCCCAGCGGGCAATGTTTTCCAGATTGTCGAACGGTGCTGCGTCGCCCGCAAACTGGGCCAGGAAAATCGCCGGTCCTTTCATTGTGTTCATGCGCGCCGACTCCCGAAACTCGACCGAGCATCTTATTATGTTTTGCCCTGGAGTGCATAAGTTCCCGCGGCGGTGGCTGGTCCTTGTGAGCCGCAGGGCCGCGGAGTAGACTTTTCGCCATAGATTTGTGGGAGGTGACTATGGCTCGCAATGTGCGCTGCGGCCTGATACAAGTGCGATGTGAATGGTCGCCGGAAAAGATGTCGCTTGGCGAGATCAAAGAAAAAATGATTGCGAAGCACGAACGATTGATCGCCGAAGCGGCCAAGAAAAAGGTGCAAATCCTGGGCCTGCAGGAACTTTTCTATGGTCCTTATTTTTGCGCCGAGCAACAGACGCGTTGGTATGAACTGACCGAGCGAGTGCCCAACGGACCTACTATCTCGCGGATGCAGAAGTTGGCAAAAAAGCACCAGATGGTCCTGGTCGTGCCGATCTACGAAGTGGAAATGACCGGCGTGTACTACAACACGGCAGCGGTGATCGATGCCGACGGCCGCTATCTTGGGAAATATCGCAAACACCATATCCCGCATTGCCATCCGGGATTCTGGGAGAAATTTTATTTTACGCCGGGGAATGCCGGGTATCCGGTTTTCGAGACGCGCTACGCGCGCGTCGGCGTATACATCTGCTACGACCGCCATTTTCCGGAAGGCGCGCGCATTCTGGGGCTCAACGGAGCGGAGATTGTCTACAATCCGTCCGCGACGGTCGCCGGGTTGTCCGAGTATTTATGGGAGCTTGAGCAGCCCGCGCACGCAGTGGCCAATGCGTATTTTGTCGCTGCCATCAATCGCGTGGGCACGGAACAACCGTGGAAAATCGGCGAGTTTTACGGCAAGAGCTATTTTTGCAATCCGCGGGGGAAGATTGTGGCGCAGGCTAGCCGTGACAAAGACGAGCTGCTTGTTGCCGAGCTGAACCTGGATGAGATTCAGCAGGTTCGCGATACGTGGCAATTCTATCGCGACCGGCGGCCGGAGTCATACAGCGAGATCACGCGTACGCGCGCGGCGGACAACGCAGCGGCTGCGGACTGACCGCGCAATCAATGGAGCAAGCTATGGCTACCGCCGTCTCTACTTCGCAAACTTGCCGAAATTTTATGAATGGCCGATGGGTTGAATCTTCCGCGACGCGTGCTTCCGAGCGCCGCAATCCCGCCAATCTCGACGAAATTATCGGCTTCGCACCGCTCTCGACGCGGGAAGAAACGCGCGAAGCGGTCGCTGCGGCGCGCGCAGCTTTTCCGTCATGGCGCGACACGCCGGCTCCGGTGCGCAGCCGGGTTATCGCCAAAGCGGCGCTGCTGATGGAGCAACAAAAGGACGAACTCGCGCGCTTGATGACGCGCGAAGAGGGCAAGACGCTGAAGGACGCGCTTGGCGAAGTGCAGAAATCCAGCAACATTCTCGAATTCATGGCCGGAGAGGGCCGTCGCATGGGCGGCGAAACTCTGCCGAGCGAACTGCCAAAGAATTTTGCATACACGCTGAAGCAACCGCTCGGCGTGGTCGCCGCGATTACGCCGTGGAATTTCCCCGTTTCGATCCCCGTTTGGAAAATCGCTCCAGCGTTAGTCGCTGGAAATACGGTTGTCTTCAAGCCTGCCACGCTCACGCCATTCACCGGCGCAAGAGTAATTCGGATTTTTGAGCAAGCGGGCGTTCCAACCGGCGTGCTGAACATGGTCGTGGGTTCCGGCAGCCAGGTCGGCGATGAACTCCTGCAGCACCCCGACGTGCGGGCTGTTTCCTTCACCGGTTCGAATGAAGTCGGCAGCGAGCTATATGCGCAAGGCGCGCGGCGGATGAAGAAGTGCCAATGCGAAATGGGCGGGAAGAATCCTCTGGTGATTCTCGCCGATGCGGATCTTCCGCTGGCCGTGGAGTCCACGGTCTTCGGCGCGTTCGCTTCCACCGGGCAGCGCTGTACGGCTACGAGCCGCGTCATTATTGAAGAAGCGGTCGCCGACAAGTTCGTGCAGGTCCTGGTGGAGCGCGCGGCCAAACTCCGCACCGGCAACGGTCTCGAGCCGGGCATCGATATGGGGCCCGCAGTTGACGAATCACAGATGAAAACTGATTTGCACTACATCGAAATCGGCAAGAAAGAAGGCAAGCTCATGCTCGGAGGTGAGCGCTTCAGCGGCGGCGCGTACGACCGCGGGTATTTCGTGCCGCCGACGATTTTCGATCATGTTCCGCCCGACTCTACAATCGCGCAAGACGAAATCTTCGGCCCGGTGCTTTCGATCATTCGCGTGCGTGATTTCGACGAAGCGCTGCACGTGGCCAATTCCGTCCGTTACGGCCTCTCCAGCTCGCTTTATTCGAATGACGCCGCAAAGATTTTCGAGTTCATCGACCGCATCGAAACCGGCATCACGCACGTCAATTCGCCGACGGTTGGCGGCGAGGCGCAGCTTCCGTTCGGCGGGATGAAAGCCACTGGCGTGGGGATGCGCGAAATGGGCCGCGTGGCCATCGATTTCTTCACGGAACTGAAGGCCGTCTATATCGATTTCACGGGGCGCAAGCGTGAATCCAACATCTACTAGCCACAATGACTGACGCGTACACCGCAACTCTCGCCGCCGATACCATCCGCGAGAGCTCGCTGTACAACAAGGACCTCGCGCCGGTTTCGCCGGAGCGGCGCACGTGGCGCACCTACAACTACGCGGCGCTGTGGATCTCCATGAGCGTCAATATCCCCACGTACATGCTGGCCAGCGGCATGATTGCCGGCGGGATGAACTGGAAGCAGGCGTTGTTCACCGTGTTCCTCGGCAATGTGTTAGTGCTCATCCCCATGCTACTCAACGCGCATGCCGGCGCACGCTACGGAATTCCATTTCCAGTATTCGCGCGTGCTTCGTTCGGCGTGCTCGGCGCGAACATTCCGGCTATTCTACGCGCTTTGGTCGCGTGCGGCTGGTTCGGCATTCAAACGTGGATTGGCGGCGAAGCCATCAACGCCATGCTCGTTGCGCTCGCTCCCAGTTGGGGCCGCTTCGCGTACGGACCTGCGGTGTGCTTCGCGGCGTTCTGGCTGCTCAACGTTCTCGTGATTTTGCGAGGCATCGAAACTATTCGTTTCCTGCAAGGCATTTCTGCGCCGTTCCTGCTGCTGATCGGGCTGGCCCTGCTTCTATGGGCGCGCAGCAAAGCGGGGGGATTCGGTCCAATGCTCGCGACGCCTTCTAAGTTTCAAACCTTCGGCGAGTTTTTCCGCTTCTTTATCCCGTCGCTGACAGGCGTAGTCGGCTTCTGGGCCACGGTTTCGCTGAATATCCCCGACTTTACCCGCTACGCGCGCAGCCAGCGCGACCAGATCATCGGCCAGGCCCTCGGCCTGCCTGCCACGATGACTTTCTATTCATTTATCGGCATCGCGGTAACATCGGCCACGCTTATCATTTTCGGGCGAGCGCTGTGGGATCCGGTCGCGGTGCTCTCGCGACTCGGGAATCCTTTTGCTGTGGTCCTTGCCATGCTTGCCCTATTGATGGCCACACTGAACGTGAACGTCGCAGCCAACGTCGTCTCTCCTGCCAACGATTTCTCGAATCTATCGCCGCGCCGCATCAGCTTTCGCACCGGCGGGCTAATCACCTGTCTAGTGGGCATCGCCATGCAGCCGTGGAAGCTGATGGCCAATTACGGCAGTTATATATTCGGGTGGCTGGTCGGCTACTCCGGGTTTCTCGGCCCAATCGCCGGCGTATTGATTTGCGATTACTTCATCGTACGCAAGAAAAATCTAGCGGCGGAGGATTTGTATGTGCGCGGAGGACAGTACGAATACTCGCACGGCTTCAACTGGCATGCCATCGCCGCGCTCGCCGTGGGGGCCGCGATTGCCTTCATCGGCTTGGTCGTTCCACCGCTGCGCATCCTTTACAATTACGCCTGGTTCGTGGGATTTGCGGTCAGCTTCTTCGCTTATCTCGCGCTGATGAAAGTCAATCAGCCTCAGCCGGTCGCTCAGACGGCCAACTAAAGGAGCGCCATGGATTTCGGAATCACGATCAAACCCGACTTGACGATCGACCGCATTGTGAGCCTGACTCACCAGGCGGAATCCTCCGGGTTCAGTTACGGTTGGATCTTCGATTCGCACGTAATCTGGATGGAACCCTTTCCGTTGCTCACGCTGATGGCCGCAAACACCAAGAAAATGCGGCTGGGCACGTGCGTGACCAATCCCGCAGTTCGCGATGTCACCGTCTCCGCCAGCCTGTTCGCCACGCTGAATGTTTTTTCACACGGCCGCATGCAGATTGGGATCGGCCGCGGCGACAGCTCGCGCCGCGTCCTCGGCAAGAAGCCAACTACGTTGGAGAATCTTGAGGAATTTGTGCGCGTCTTCCGCGCACTCAACGGAGGAAAATCGGTCGAGCTTGACGGCGTCAACACGCGTTTCCCCTGGGCGGCGGGTGGCGTGCCACCGGTGTGGGTCGCTGGCTACGGTCCAAAGGCGCTGCGCACGGCGGGACGCATCGGGGACGGCGTCATTCTGCAATTTGCCGATCCCGATCTCATCGAATGGTGCCTTGGCTTCGTCCGCGAAGGCGCTCGAGAGGCTGGGCGCGATCCCACAAAAATCGAAGTGATGGCCGCCGCTCCGGTATGGGCTTCCGACGATCTAAAGGTCGCCCGGGAACGCGTGCGCTGGTTTCCTGCGCTGGTTTCGAATCACGTGATGGATCTCATTTCCAAATACAAGCCGGAAGAATTGCCGAAATCGCTGGTCTCGTACGTGCAAAATCGCGGCAAGTACGATTACTTGCATCACTGCGAGGTAGGCAGCGATAACGCCGATTTTGTGAGTGACGAAATCGTTGACCGGTTCTGCCTGGTCGGCCCCATCGAGCAGCACCGCAAGAAACTCGAGGCGTTGCGGAAGGCCGGCGTAACGCAATTCAATATCTACCTGATGTGCGGCGATGAAGAAAAAACATTGGAAATTTACGGCCGCGAAGTCCTTCCGCGCTACGGTAACGCCGTTTCTAAATCCACGGCTTAGGTCGAGGCCCGCAAATGCGTTTTGACACGGTGATTCGAAACGGCACGGTAGTGACCGCGACCGACACATGCGTCGCGGACATCGGCATCATTGGCGACAAAATCTCTGCCATAGGTGCGGGGCTCCCAGTCGAAAATGCGGGGCGCGTAATCGACGCAGCGAATCACCTGGTGATTCCCGGTGGTATCGATGTGCACACGCATCTGGACATGCCCTTCGGCGGCACCACGAGCGCCGACGATTTCGAAACCGGCACGATCGCCGCAGCGTTTGGAGGCACGACCACACTCATCGACTTCGCCATCCAGTACAAAGGACAAACCCTGCGCCAGGCCTTCGACACCTGGATGAAGAAAGCGCAGCCCAAGGCGGTAACCGACTATGCCTTCCATTGCATCATCACCGATCTTGGTTCCGCACAGCTCGAGGAGATGGGCCAACTCGTTCGCGAAGGCGTGACGAGTTTCAAGCTGTTCATGGCCTATCCCGGCGTGTTCATGCTCGACGATGCCACGATTTTTCGCGCCATGCGCCAGGCCGCGAAGCATTCCGGCCTGATCTGCATGCACGCCGAAAATGGCGGCGCGATTGACGTAATCGTGCAGCAGGCGCTGGCCGACGGCAAACGCGCGCCAAAATATCATGCGCTTACCCGGCCGACTACCGCCGAAGCCGAGGCTACGGGCCGCGCCATCGCGCTGGCGGAAATGGCCGGAGCGCCCGTGTACATCGTGCATCTTTCGTGCAACGAAGCGCTCGAAAAAGTTCGCGAAGCGCGTGACCGCGGCTTGCCGGCTTACGCCGAAACCTGCCCGCAATATCTGTATCTTTCGCTGGAAAATATGGACGCGCCGGGATTCGAAGGAGCGAAATATGTTTTCACGCCGCCGCTGCGCGAAAAATGGCACCAGGAAAAACTTTGGCAGGGCCTTGCCAGGGACACTCTGCAGGTTGTCTCCACCGATCATTGCCCATTTTGTTTCAAGGAACAGAAAGAGTTAGGCAAGGACGATTTCACCAAGATTCCCAATGGCGGCCCCGGTATCGAGCACCGCCTCAGCCTTATCTTCACGGGCGGGGTGCACGGCAAACGCTTCTCGCCGAATCGTTTCGTCGAAATTGTTTCGACAGCGCCGGCCAAACTTTTCGGTTTGTATCCGCGCAAAGGAACTATCGCGGTGGGCTCCGATGCTGACCTCGTAATTTTCAATCCCAATCAGGAAGAGACCATCAGCGCGAAAACGCACCACATGCGCGTGGACTATTCGATGTTTGAAGGCATCCGTATTAAAGGGGTTCCCCGCACAGTGCTTTCCCGCGGGCGCACGGTCATCGATGCCGGAAAATTCGTTGGTCGGCCCGGCTCGGGCCAATTCCTCCGCCGCCAAACCTATGCCGGCCTCTAGACTTGTTCGACAGGGGATAGTGCTGGACCTAGCCGCTCAAGCTTGTGGCGCTTTTTTCTCATACGTATCGAAGCTAGCGGCGGTGACACGAATCTCTTCCAGCGTTTGGTCACGGCGCAGCACGCCATTTTCCAACACGGTTTCGAGCTGATCGTCCACCCGGGCGGGAGCAGCCCCATCGACCTTTAGGGTGACGAAGTCCTGGCCTTCCTTCAGCAAGACGAAGCGTCCAGCGCGCGAGTCCTTCCCGGGATCGGTGACCGGCTGCTTGTAGACGTCGTGCCATTGGCCATCGATGTCGATCGCGGAGCATTTCAGCGCGAAGCGCAGCGTGTCGCGATTGATCTGCTGCAGGAGCGCGCCGCCCATTCCGAAGCTCCAGTTGTCCATGGACCAGCCTCTGCGGGTCAGCTGGAAAATCATATTTTGAATGGTGTGGTAGTTCACGCCATCGCCCTGGATGAAGCGGACTTGCGGCGCGATCACCTTCCAGCCTTTGCGGTTGACTTCGTAGCCGAATTTTTCGGCGGCGATGTTGAAAATCGTCTCTAGGACATCAACCGCATCGCCACTATCGGGGCGAATGACCAGCGTGCCTTTGCGCTGCATCACTTTGTCGTGCAGCTTGCTGCCCCATAAGTTTTGGACCGCGTTGTAGATGTCATAGGAGTCGCTTACGCATGCGACGATTCCTTCGGGGACGTTATTCAGCACATTTTCAAAGGCATCGACCTCATGGTCCTTGCCCCAGGCGGTCATGGTGGAGTGCTCGGAAGCGGGAATGCTGATGCCGGGCATGTCGGCGCCGTAGTACTGCTGCAGCAGTTCGATGGCGGCGAGGTTGTCCGTGCCCCAAAAATTGAAGAGGTGCGCCGCACCGCCGATGGCCGCGGATTCACGGCTGCTCACGCCGCGGAAGCCAAAGTCGTGCAGCTTGAAGGGCAACAGAGCCGGATCACCGGTGCGCACAAGCGCCTCGCCAATAGCCTGCTTTATGGCTCGGCTGAGCGTTGCCACGGTGACCGGATACCAGACCTGAAGCAAAACCGTTTCCGCCCAATTCGTCAGCCAGTAAAATTCTGGGTCGGTGTTTTCGAGGGTGATGATGGCGTTCTGCGCGGAAACGAGCGAGCCTTCCTTGACCGCCTTAATCCGCAGCGGCAAGACTCCCCCGTATTTCGCGTACAGGCTTTTCCAGCCTGCATAGTTAAAACTCTTCGGATTTCCGCCGAAATGTTTGTCAGCGAATTTTCTGGCTTCCTCGACGTCTTCGCCGGTAAAAACTTTGCCGGCAAAGTTGGCTTTCGCGATGTATTGCAGTCCGGCCACCTGCGCGTGATCGAAAAAACCGCCGCGCGAGCAGACGTAGGAATAGATGAAGCGCGTGTTCGGCGGGTATTGCCACCAATGCGTGAGCTTGTAGCTATCAGTATTGAGGATCGGATTGAGGCGAAGGGGTTGAATGATTCCTCCGATTGCAGGCTGGCTAAAGCCGGGCCTCTGCATTTCTGGTTTCATGAAGATTGAACTGGGACGCGCTAAAGCGCGCCCCAACAACTTTTGTAGAGCGGCCACAGTCTTGCTGGAACACGGTCACAACTGGTCCAGGGTGAAGGCCACGAAGAGCAAACGCTGATCGCGCTGGATTTGCAGGACCACTGGTGCTCCCGGTGGGAGGGATTGTAGCGCAGCGCGTAAGCGCTCGAGGGTGGTCATGGGCCGGCCGTTCAGCGTGCGGATTACATCGCCCGTGGTGAGGGGAATATCCGCGCCTTCGCTGGAGCGGGCCACCACGATAATGCCGAACGGGTCGCGAAGGTCCTGCGCCATGGCCGCGATTTTTTGGTCGATTTCGACACCGATGATTCCCAGCGGGCGCACCAGATTTTTCTCCGGATCGGCGAGCGAGGCGATCTGATCCATTTCATGGGGAGGCTCGACGACGGGAACGTCGAAAGCCAGCTTTTCCTTGCCACGCAGAACTTCCAGGTGCACTTTGGCGCCGGCATCGACGGACATTAGCCGGAAGGAAACGTAAGGAACGCTATCGGCTGCTCGGCCATCGACGGTGAGCAGGATATCTCCAACGCGCACGCCCGCAGTTAGTGAGGGGCTTCCTGGGAGAACGTCGGAAACAATCACGCCATAGCTCCGCGGAAGATTCAGGGCTGCGGCGAGAACCGGCGAGATCGTCTGCACGCCGATGCCGATTTGCGCACGATGAATGTGACCGAATTTGCGAAGCTGCTGATACGCAACGCCGACGACACTACTTGGAATAGCAAAGCCAAGCCCTTCGTTTCCACCGGACTGCGAAAGGATGAAGGTGTTGATGCCGAGGACTTCGCCGTCGACGTTGACCAGCGGGCCGCCGGAATTTCCGGGATTGATGGGCGCGTCGGTTTGAATGTAGACCATCGGAGAATCCGGATCGATTTGGCGGGCCACGGAGGAGACTACGCCTAGAGTGACCGTGTTACGCAAACCCTCCGGGCTGCCGAAGGCGAGCACGATTTCCCCTTGGTGGATATTACGGTACTGCGCGAGAGGAAGCGCGGTGAACTTTACGTTATCGACCTTGAGGAGGGCGACATCGATGTCCCGCGCGACGCCCACAACACGAGCGGGAACGATGTTGGTGCGCGCGGAGAGGATGGCTTGCAGCGAGCCGTCCGAAACACCTTCGGGCACCACCACTTGCACGCGCTGCGCTCCGGTGACGACGTGCGCGTTGGTAATGATGTAGCCGGCCGGGTCGATCACAAAACCTGAGCCGATCGCGCGCTGCCGGCCAATGACGACAGCGGTATTGCTGCGCTCGCTGGAATCGATGGGTCCGTAGCCTGTGACCAATATTTGCACCACGCTGGGCGAGACCTTTTTGATCAGCGCGTCGACGGATTCGTTGAGCTTGCGAAGTGCGTTGTCGCTGCGGTCTTGAGCCGAAGCGGATGTGCCGTGAAACACCATGAAGAGCGCCAGGATTGCAGGAGACGCGCTTCGGACGCCCTTGGATTTGGAACCAATCATAGAAGCCTCTTTGCTTTCTCGACTTCGAGGATATAACGGGAAGCGGCGGTCGCCAAACCCTGGCACTGCATAATGCGCTACCGCACGGAAAGCGCAAGGTCGGGTCTCTCTTGCGCCTTTGCGGCCCCGTGCCTGAGTGCCCTAGCGGGCACGTGGGTTGCGCTTTCGAAGATGCGAAGACAAAAAAAATGACAGCATGGTGTGTCGCTTTTTGATCGTGAGAGAATCTAAGACGTCATGGCACGAATACAGACCATAGAAGACAACAGACTGGAAGAGGCGCGTACCCGGAAGAAGCATTGGAAGCGCTGGGGGCCGTATCTGTCCGAGCGGCAATGGGGTACGGTGCGCGAGGATTACAGCCCGGGCGGTACCGCATGGGAGTATTTTCCTCACGACCATGCCCGCTCGAGAGCATATCGATGGGGCGAAGACGGCATCGGAGGCATCAGCGACCGGCACCAGATGATTTGCTTTGGACTGGCGATGTGGAACGGACGCGATCCCATATTGAAGGAGCGACTTTTTGGGCTGACCGGCAACGAAGGAAACCACGGCGAGGACGTCAAGGAGCAATATTTTTACCTGGAATCGACCCCAACGCACACCTACATGCGCATGCTCTACAAGTACCCACAAGCGGAATTTCCTTACGCACGATTGGTAGAGGAAAATAGGCGCCGCGGCAAGGAGCAGCCGGAATTTGAGCTGCTCGATACTGGAGTGTTCGGGGAGAACCGCTACTTCGATGTGTTTGTCGAGTATGCAAAGGCGGATGTCGAAGATATTTTGATTCGGATCACCGCGGTAAATCGCGGGCCGCAGGCGGCGATGTTGTACCTGCTGCCTTCGCTGTGGTTTCGCAATACGTGGTCATGGGGCAGGGATCCGCGTCGTCCATCGGCACGAATTGCTAGCGGCGTGCCAGGAAGCGTGTGCACCGAATTGGAGCACTGGCAGTATGGCAAACGATGGCTGCTTTGCGCTGGCCAGCCGGAGCTGCTGTTCACTGAAAACGAAACGAACTATCAGCGATTGTTCGGCGGGAAGAACCGGTCGTACGTGAAGGACGCTTTTCACGCCTATGTGATTCAGGGCGACAAAAGTGCTGTGAATCCTCAGCAAGTGGGGACCAAGATGGCGGCGCTGTACCTGCTTGACCTGGGCGCCGGTGAATCCGTGACGCTGAAGCTGCGGCTGGCGGATATGGAGCCGCTCGGTGCGATGGACAGCAATTCGCCGATGGTAGGAGCGATCAACGCACCCGGACATGCCGAGCGCGCGGAAGGCGTTCCGGGCACGAACGATTTTGGCGCAGGCTTCGACGATCTATTTGCCCGGCGCCAAAAAGAGGCTGACGCGTTCTACGCTTCACGCATTCCCAAGGAATTGTCGGAGGATGCCAAGCTGGTGATGCGGCAAGCCTTCGCCGGAATGATGTGGAACAAACAGTTCTATCACTACGACGTGCGCACGTGGCTTGACGGCGACCCCGCCGGCCCGCCCCCTCCGAAAGAACGCTTGCAGGGGCGCAACCATGATTGGACGCACTTGTACACCGACGATGTGCTTTCGATGCCGGACAAGTGGGAATATCCGTGGTTCGCGGCGTGGGACTTGGCGTTTCACACCATTCCTATCGCGCTGATCGATCCGGATTTTGCGAAGGACCAGCTCATTCTGTTGCTGCGCGAGTGGTACATGCATCCGAACGGACAATTACCCGCGTACGAGTGGGCGTTTGGGGACGTGAATCCGCCAGTGCATGCGTGGGCGGCCTTTCGGGTTTACAAAATCGAGAGGCGCTTGCGTGGAGTGGCGGATCGCGGATTCCTGGAAAAAGTGTTTCACAAGCTGCTGCTAAATTTCACCTGGTGGGTGAACCGCAAAGATCCGGAGGGCATGAATATTTTCGAGGGCGGATTTCTGGGGCTCGACAATATAGGAGTATTTGACCGCTCCGCGCCGCTTCCCACCGGAGGACATCTGGAGCAATCCGACGCCACAAGTTGGATGGGCATGTATTGTCTGAATATGTTAGCCATCGCGTTAGAACTTGCGAAGGAGGATCCGGCGTATGAGGACGTAGCCAGCAAATTCTTCGAACACTTCGTGCACATCGCGCATGCAATGAACGATATGGGCACAGATGGGCGGTCGTTGTGGGATGAGGAGGATGGTTTTTACTATGACGTGCTGCAGCTGCCCAACGGCGAGGAACACTTTCTGAAGATTCGCTCGATGGTCGGCTTGATTCCGCTGTTTGCTGTGGAAACGCTGGAGCCGGAAATCGTGGACCGCTTGCCGGGTTTCAAGCGGCGGATGCAGTGGTTCATCGACAACCATCCGGATATGCCGGAACACATCGAGACGACGCAGCGTTCGGCGCGCGGCGTGCGCCGGTTGCTCTCGCTGGTGAGCCGGGGACGGTTGAAGCGGGTATTGGGACGCATGCTAGACGAGTCGGAATTCTTGTCGCCGTACGGAGTGCGCGCGTTATCGCGGTTTCACGCGGATTTCCCCTATGAAGTTGTAGTGAATGGCCATGTGAGCCGCGTGACTTACGAGCCCGCGGAGTCGAGTACCGGAGTGTTTGGAGGCAATTCGAATTGGCGGGGCCCCATCTGGTTTCCGGTAAATTACCTGCTAATTGAATCGCTGCAGAAGTTTCATCACTACTACGGCGAGGATTTCAAAGTGGAGTTTCCCACGCGCTCGGGGAGCGAATCCGATTTATGGCAGGTGGCGGGAGAGATCTCACGGCGGCTGATTCGGATTTTCTTGCGTGGCAAAGACGGCCGGAGGCCGGTGGCGGGTGGCGCGGAGATTTTCAACGACAATCCGCATTGGAAGGATTTGGTTCTATTTAACGAATATTTTCACGGCGACAACGGTGCGGGAATCGGGGCGAGTCACCAGACGGGATGGACAGGGCTGGTGGCGAAATTGATCGAGCAGAGTGGTGGATAAAACCGCAGCGGTAGAAATCAGAGGGGCAAAAGCGATGACCAAGTGGTTGCGGTAAATAGGAATGAGTGCGGTAGTTCAGTTCGGGCGCGACGTTTGCGGCAATCTGGAGGCAGCGGAGTCGCGCGAGTGGCTGGTGACCAACGGGATTGGCGGGTACGCTTCGGGCACGATCGCCGGCGGCATGACCCGGCGGTATCACGGACTGTTAATCGCGGCGCTGCAGCCGCCAGTTGGGCGAATGCATTTGGTGGCCGGTCTCGATGAGATTGTGCGATGCGGCGTTGCGGAATTTGCGCTGGCGACGCATCTTTGGGCGAGCGGCGCGGTCGAGCCCAAGGGATTTCAGTATATCGACGGATTTCGTCTGGATGGCACCACTCCCGTTTGGACTTACGCGCCCGGCGACGCTCGGCTGGAGAAGCGCGTTTGGATGCAGCAGGGCACGAACACCACGTACGTGCAATACACGTTGCTGGAGGGAAGCGCAGCGATCGAGATGGAGCTGAATGCGCTCGTCAATTATCGCGATTTTCATGCGTCGACCCATGCCGGTGACTGGAGGATGAGCGTTGATCCGGTGGAACATGGTGTGAGGGTAGTGGCGTTCGACTGGGCGGCGCCGTTTTATCTGAAGAGCGCGGAAGCGGCTTGCGAGCCGCGGCATGAGTGGTATCGCGATTGTTTTCTTGCCGCGGAGCGAGAGCGCGGGCTGGACGATCGCGAAGACCACTTATTTGCAGCGATTTTCCGAGCAAAGCTGAGCGCCGGCGAGAGCGTCACGATCGTTTTGACGACCGAAGAAAGCGCGGCTTTGGGTGGCGAAACAGCGCGGGTTCAGCACTCTGGTCATGAAGCAAAAATTGCCGCCGCATGGAACGCGCAAAGCAATGCAATTTCCGCTGGGTCCCCCGCGTGGCTGCAGCAGCTTGTGCTCGCGGCGGACCAATTCATCGTGAAGCGCGCTTTGCCAGACGAGCCCGACGGGCGCAGCGTTATCGCGGGGTATCACTGGTTTGAGGATTGGGGCCGCGACACGATGATTGCGTTGCCGGGACTAACCCTGGCAACCGGGCGCCCGGAAGCGGCGCAGCAGATTCTCCTGGCGTTTGCAAAATATGTCGACGGCGGGATGCTTCCGAATAAATTCCCGGATGCCGGCAACGAGCCCGAATACAACTCCGTGGACGCGGGGCTTTGGTATTTCGAGGCGGTGCGGCAATATTTCGCCGCGACTCGCGACATGCAAACGCTGCAAAAACTCTTTCCTGTTCTGGCAGGAATGATCGACGCGCACGTGAAGGGTACACGCTACCAGATTCATGCGGATGCGGCGGATGGATTGCTTTATGCAGGCGAAGCTGGTGTGCAACTCACCTGGATGGACGCAAAGATTGGCGATTGGGTGGTGACGCCGCGCACCGGCAAGGCTGTCGAGGTCAACGCGGTATGGATCAACGCCCTCGAGACCATGACGCTGTTCGCGCGAGTATTGAAAATCTCGAGCGACGGCTATGAGACCTTGTCTAGCAAGGCCAAGGAGGGCTTCCACAGATTTTGGAACGCCGAGCGGCAGTGCTGTTACGACGTGATCGACGCGCCCGGAATCGGGAATGACGCTTCACTGCGACCGAACCAAATCTTTGCGGTGTCACTGCCGGTCAGCCCGCTGCCGCGTGAGCAGCAGAAATCCGTGGTTGACATTTGCGCGGCACAACTACTGACGCCGTATGGACTTCGCAGTCTCGCACCGGGTGAGGCCGGCTACCACGGACTATACGGCGGCGGGCCTCGCGAACGCGACGCCGCTTATCACCAGGGAACGGTGTGGGCGTGGCTGCTCGGTTCCTTTGCCCTGGCGCATCATCGGGTTTACGCCGACCGCGTGGCGGCGATGCGCTTTCTCGAGCCCTTGGGGGCCGCGGTTCAGCGCTACGGGCTCGGCACGCTCGGCGAGATTTTCGACGGTGACGCGCCGTTTGCTCCGAAGGGATGTATCGCGCAGGCTTGGAGCGTTGGCGAAGTACTGCGCGCTTGGGTCGAGTTGGCACGCGAACCAAATTCCGCGGGCACCCGCCCCAAAAGGGCACCAAAGAAGAGCGCTGCACCGGCCTGAAAGCGGCGACTATACTTCATATAGCTCGATCAGGACCTTGCCGGAATTGAGCGAGCTGATCAGGAAAAAATTGACCCGCGTGCCGCCGGCGCCTGCGCGGGTTTGCGGGTAGATCGGCTGCACGCCGAAGTTTTCCTTCAGTATTTGCGTCGCACGATCCACATTCTTGCAGCGAAACTCCACTTGTTGTACGCCTTCTCCAAATTTCGCCAAATAGCGCGCAATGGCCCCTTGCCCGCTGGGGTCGGCTGTGGTTAGCACATCCAGAGAAATATCGTTTGGGAAATGCAGCTCGAATTCTTCGGCGTCCTGATCCGGCGGCACGTGCGCCAGTGGCGGCAAGCCGTTAGCTTCGCGAATGCGCGCGAATGTTTCGCGCCTGACCGCCAAACCCACTGTAAGGGAATGTCTCGCACCGCAGAGCTGGGCGAACTCCGGATTGCTCCACCATGCATGGGCGGCGCTATCCGCCGGGGCCCGGCCGCGGCGATAGATTTCCGTCGCGGCCGCGGAGCGCATGACGGGGTCGCTCGAGGAAAGATCAGCGATAGCCGAGGCAAGCGGACTGGACATGGATAGCCCGAAATTGTAGCGTGAGGGCCGGGCCAAAAGCCAAAGCGAAGCGCCCGCGGCAGCAAGTAACCAAAGCGCCTCGTTTTTCATCCCAAGCGATATGCCAAAGCCAGTGATGTTGACCGTGGATGACGATCCCGAGGTGTTGCGCGCCATTGAGCGCGACCTGCGCGGGCATTATGCCGAGCGCTACCGAGTAATGCGCGCCAACTCCGGCAGCGCCGCGCTCACCACTCTTCGCGAGCTCAAAGCCCGCAATAATCCCGTGGCGCTTCTTCTAGCCGACCAACGCATGCCGCAGATGGACGGCGTAGGCTTTCTCACGCAAGCGATGGATATTCATCCGCAGGCCAAGCGCGCGCTGCTCACCGCGTACGCCGATACGAACGCTGCGATTGACGCCATCAACGAAGCGCGCGTGCACTACTACCTGATGAAGCCTTGGGACCCGCCAGAGGAGAAACTGTTCCCTGCTCTCGATGATCTGTTGCATGATTGGACCGCTCAGTTTCGCCCTCTGTACGAGGGTATTCGCGTTTTGGGCACGCGATGGTCTTCCCGCGCTTATGAGCTGCGCGATTTCCTCGGCCGCAATCAAGTGCCGTACCAGTGGATCGACGTCGAGGTCGCGTCCACGGATCCCGAAGTACGCCGGCTCCTTGATTCCCTGGGCCCGGAGGCAGAAACTTTGCCGCTCATACTCTTCCCGGACGGTGAGCGCCTGGCCGAGCCGCCGTTTCCCGCAGTCGCCAGCAAGCTGGGCCTGCACACCAAGGCGCAGACGAATTTTTACGACCTCGCCATCATCGGCGGCGGACCCGCGGGGCTTGCTGCGGCTGTCTACGGCGCATCGGAAGGATTGCGCACGGTGATTGTTGAGCGCGAAGCTCCTGGCGGCCAAGCAGGACTCAGCTCGCGCATTGAAAATTATCTTGGATTTCCTTCGGGACTGAGCGGCGGCGATTTAGCGCGCCGCGCGGTGGCGCAGGCGCGGCGCTTCGACGTGGAAATTCTTTCTCCGCAAGAGGCGCAAAACCTCCGCATAGACGGCCCCTACCGGCACATCAAACTTTCCGACGGCTCGGAAATCTCCTGCCACGCTTTGCTGCTAGCCATGGGAGTACAGTGGCGTGCGCTAGACGTGCCGGGAATAGAGCGACTTCAGGGCGCGGGCGTCTATTATGGCGGCGGAGCCTCGGAAGCCATTGCCTGCAAAGGCGAAACGGTTTACATCGTGGGCGGCGCGAACTCTGCCGGCCAAGCAGCGATGCATTTCTCGAAATTCGCGCAAAGGGTGATCATGTTAGTGCGCGGCGGTTCGCTTGCGAGTACTATGTCGCACTATCTGATCGAGCAGATCGAGAAGACGCCGAACATTGAAGTGTGGACACACACCAGCGTGATTGAAGTTCATGGCGATACGCACCTCTCGGATATCACGATTCAGCGGGCCGTGACCACGGAAGTCGAGAAGCTGCCGGCCAGCAGCTTGTTCATTTTCATCGGTGCGCAGCCGCGTACGGAATGGCTCGATGGCTTGATCAAGCGCGACGAGCGGGGCTTCATTTTGTCCGGCCCGGATTTGCTTAAAGATGGAAAAAAGCCCGAAGGCTGGACCCTCGACCGCGACCCCGGACTGCTGGAGACCAACGTCCCCGGCGTTTTTGTCGTGGGCGACGTGCGGCACGGTTCAGTGAAGCGGGTGGCATCCGGCGTCGGCGAAGGCGCCGTGGTCGTGCAGTTCATGCATCAATATTTGGCCAAGGTCCAGTGACTCCAACCTCTGCATGGCGCACTCGGAAAGGCGGCGAAACGCATGACGGAAATGCCGGGTAAGGCCCGCATCGACGCATTGATCGCGGATCTCCGCAAAGTCCCCGCGTTCGCGGACCTTTCAGACGCTGACCTCGAATGGTTTGTCAACCACGCCGAAGAGCGGCTAGTGGAGGCCGGCGAAGTCGTAACTCACGAAGGTTCTCCCGCGGATACAATGTTGGTCCTCCTCGAAGGCGAAATACGCGGACGGCGTGAAGGCGAAGCTGACGGCCCGACGTACACCGCGCAAGCGCCCGCCGTAACCGGCTTCCTGCCCTTCTCACGAATGAAAATAGTGCCCCTGACTGCGCGCGCCGTTCGTCCGGTGCGCGTCCTGGCGATGAACTCCAAGCACTTTCCGGAAATGTTGCATCGCATGCCTGACCTCGCGCAGCGCTTGGTAGGCGTGCTGACCGATCGCGTCAGATCCTTCACGATGGTCAACCAGGAGCGAGAAAAGCTCGCGGCGCTCGGCAAGCTGTCGGCGGGTTTGGCCCACGAATTGAATAATCCATCGTCGGCGGCCCGGCGCTCCGCGGGAGCGCTCCGCGATTGCCTTGCTCGCCTGCGTCAGGTGGGTCGTTCTTCCACCATTGGGCCGGATGATTGCGCGCAGTTGGCTAAGCGCGAAGAGGAAATTCGCGTCGCACTGAAGCCGGCGCAATTCAAGGATGAATTCGAGCGTGTGGAACGTGAAGAAGCCATTCAGGGCTGGCTAGAGGGCCGTAAGGTCGCCGACGCGTGGAAATTGGCGCCTCTCCTGGCCGAGGCAAACTTGACCGATCCCCAGCTCGAAAGCTTCGCCGCCACAGCGGGCGCATCGCTGGGACCGGAGCTGACGCGATTTGCTACGCTCCTCGAGATGGAGCGCATCGCCGACGAGCTCGAGCACAGCACCACGCGTATCTCCGACCTCATCAGGGCCATCAAGGAATATTCCTACATGGACCAGGCCAAGCTGCAGGAAGTGGACGTCACCAAGAGCCTGGAAACTACGCTGACCATCATGCATCACAAGCTGAAGCGCGGCATCGCGGTGACTCGCAACTACGCGCCAGACCTGCCGAAAATCATGGCCTATGGCAGCGAGCTCAACCAAGTATGGACCAACCTGATCGACAACGCCGCCGACGCCATGGGCGACAACGGCAAGTTGCGCATCCGCACCGCCCGCGAAAACGATTTCATCCTCGTGGAGATTGCTGACGATGGCCCCGGCATTCCTCCTGACGTCAAGTCGCGCATCTTTGAGCCATTCTTCACCACAAAAGGCGTGGGCGAAGGCACGGGTTTGGGGCTCGACTTCGTCTACCGCATCGTCACCGGCATGCACGGGCAAGTTTCCGTGGATTCTGTACCCGGCGACACGCGCTTTGCAGTACGCATACCGATTCAAGTTCCCGAATAGAGCCACGAGGAGAACCCATGGCGGAGACCTGCACGCACACCGATCAAATTCGCCACCTCAAACCCAAGACCCATGTTTGCGAGGAGTGCGTGAAAATGGGCGACACTTGGGTGCACCTGCGGCTTTGCGAGATCTGCGGCCATGTGGGCTGTTGCGATTCCTCGAAGAACAAACACGCCACCAAGCATTTTCGCGGGACCAAGCACCCCATCGTGCAGTCCATCGAGCCGGGCGAAGACTGGTATTGGTGCTACATCGATGAAGTGATGTTTGAAGAAGGATGAAGCGTGACCTCTTGCGTCATGCGCGCGACCTGACTGGAAAAAGCAGCGAAGCCGCAAGCGCCAGCAGCAAAATCCCCGCAACCACCAGCAAGGAAATGTGTTCGGGAATGTCCACCCACTTGTGGGCAATCATTTTTGCGCCGATGAAGGTCAAAACGGACGACAGCCCCACGGTCAGGTAGCGCAAACGCGACAGCACTCCTGCCAGCAGGAAGTACATAGCACGCAGACCCAGAATCGCGAAAACGTTGGAGGTATAAATGATGAAGGGATCCTGCGTGATACCGAAGATCGCGGGAATGGAATCGATAGCCAGCGTGATATCCGTGATTTCGACAACCAGCAGCACCAGAAAAAGCGGCGTCGCGTAAACCTTCCCGCCGCTGCGTGCGAAGAAATGTTCTCCCCCATAGTCGCGCGTTACACGGAGATGTTTGCTTGCGAAGCGAAAAATGGCGCTTTGCTCCGGGTGGACCTTCTCCTTCTTCACAAAGAGCATATGAATTCCGGCGTACACAATAAATGCGCCAAATATATACAGCACCCAGGAAAAGCGCTGAATCAGCTCCGCGCCGGCCAGAATCATCGCCCCGCGCATCACCAGCGCGCCCAAAATGCCCCATTCGAGCATGCGGTGCTGGAGGCGTGCGTCGACCGCAAACGTGCGGAAGATCACCAGAAAAAGAAACAGGTTGTCGACGCTAAGAGCCTTTTCAATCAGGTAGCCGGTGAAGAATTCCAGGCCCGCTTGCTTCCCGGAATAGTGCACTATGCCCAACCCAAACAGAATCGAGAGCGCAACCCACAGCAAGCTGAAGAACCCGGCTTCGCGCAAGCTGACCTTGTGCAAGCGCTGGTTGAATACGCCCAAGTCCAACGCGATACACGCCAGAATGAAAACGTTGAATCCAATCCACAGCAGGGGAGTGCCCATAGGGATGCACGCGGCGTGTTAGGGAGCCGAGGCGGGCCTACGGGCATTTAGGTTGGTGAGCTCGATGCGCGTAGTCTGCCCCGCGCGGATGGCCACCGGCACGTCCCAACTGAGCCTGGTGTCGCCGGCATTGGCATCCAGATTCAGCGTGCTAACCCAGTAGTCTCCGGGAGCGAGGCCGGAAACCGAGGCGTGGCCGTCCAGATCCGTGTCTGCTTTCGCGGCAAGATATTTGGTTTGCGCGAATTCCGGCGCCAACCGCTGTAGGCGCCGTCTGTGGTCGGCTTGAATTTGGAACCACTGTTGCTGCGGATTCACACCGACGAGTTCGAGTTCGATTCCGCTTACCGTGGACGGATTCTTCTGTATGAATTTCTTCAGCGCCACGTAGTATTCCTGCAGTTGCTTGTTGTAGCGATCCGGGTGCGCCGTCTTGTCGGCGTCGGCATATCTCGGCTTGGGAACTCCAGTGGTCACGCCGCCGCTGTTGGAATGCTGGTAGGCCAGAAGAAATTCAGGCACATGAATGATGTCGTCGGGCGTGACCAGGCGGTCCAAATCGGGCAGGGTCAAATCAAGAATCTCGTGCGCTTTCAGCCACTCCTTCAGTTCAGGGGACACCTTTAGGCCTTCGATAAATTTCTCTCGCGGCGGAACTACGTTTTCCCCTTCTACCTCGTTCACGATTTCGGCGTAGCTCTTGGTCAGAACGTAAAATGTGAACTGCCGCACCGGCTCCGGGCGCGCCGCTGTCGGCGTGATGCGCACCGCAAAGTCGAGCGAGCCGGTGGCGCGTTGCGCCCATGTAGCGGGCGCTAGAAAACAGGCACAACTCAGCACGGAAATGAAACGCGGTAACGCTCTTTGCATGGGCTTCATCGTAGCAGATTGCCCGCGGAGGAAGGGGAAGAAGGAATTACCCGTTGCTGAGGTGAGCTACAACTATGACGCAGTGGACGCGCCGCAAGCCACGAGAAGAAATGCGTTACGCGATCAAAAGAGACGGAAGACCGCTTCAATCGTAACCCACGCCGCAATTGCGCGCCGATTTGCATCGCGTGCCGGATTAAATTTCCAGCCGCGGACAGTCTGCGCCGCGCGCTCGTCCAATCCGAAGCCAACGCCCCGCGTCACTCGAATATCCGACGCTTTTCCGTCGGATCCAACCAGCACGCGCAGCGTTACCGTGCCTTGCACCTTCACGTGTCTGGCTTCATCTGTGTAAATCGGATACGGACAAACAACGCACGTTGGTGGCGTAACTCCGCGAGAATACCCTCGTTCGCTTCCGCCCTCGCCGCCGCCCGGTCCTTCGCGATCTCCCATGCCTCCGTCTTTCCCCGCGCCGATACCGCCATTGGAGCCTGGCCCGGCGGAATTGGTTTTGTCGGACATCCAAGGCAGGCCCAGATCGTTTTGCGGCGCGACGATCGGAGGCGCCTGCGCATCCAGAATTGTCGCTGTGATGGGCAGAAGGTGATTGGCGTTGTCCGGCAACCTCGGCGGTGCAAGTTGGACCGACGATCGTGGGGCGAGGAATCCGTGATTGGCGGGCGAAGCGGCCTCTTCGCCACCGCCGGCTTTCGGACCGGAAGAGGGCTTGCTCACAAAGTGATCTGCGTCCGGCGAGTAGAGCAAGGGCCCAATCGACACGGAAACTTGAGGCTTTGGTTCTGCTCTCTGGTGCACCTTTTCTGACGCGACAATCGAAATCGCCGCAATTACCGCGCCGTGCGTCAGTAACGATAGCGTCTGTGCGCGACGGCTGCGGGTCGATCGCTCGAACTTCAACAAGTGAATTGGAGCGCCATTCGCGGACGTAGGCGCTAGCCTCGCGGAAACGAAAAGTTGCCAGAAGTTTTCCTGGACGCGGCCGAGCCAGGAATCGGATGAAGCGCGAATAGAAGAGAAGCCTCGCAGGCGAATTTCACGCACGGGTGCCTCCGCGCCGCCCAAAAATGTTGTCCTCGACGAAGGCGAGCGGCAATTGGCAGGTGTGAAGTGCGCAGTTCTAGATTGGTTGCCCGCGCCGAAGGGCACGTTCAAAATTTCAATAGAAAATCCGTTAGTACAGTCGGAACGTGACTTCGATGGGTACGATGGTTGGCACAACCTTGCCGTTCGGACCCACGGCGGGTTTGAACTTCCAGCCCCTGACGGCTTCGATGGCTTTCTCTTCCAAGCCAAGACCTGGGCCTTTCACAACGGAGATGTTGGTGGCGCGGCCGTCGGTGGTGATCGTCACTTGCAAGACGACCGTTCCTTGATACTTGGCTTTGCGCGCCTCGTCGGAATACTGCGGGATTGGGCAGTACAGGCAAATCGGCACACCGACGCCGTTCACGCCCGCGCGAAACGCGCCGCCGCCCGTTCCGCCGCCTTCGCCAGGACCGAGTCCCCCCCCGGTGCCGCTGCCGATGCCCGTGCCGTTGCCGTGACCAAGCGAATCAGAGTACGCGGAAGCCAGCGGGTCACCGAATGTCGACATATTCGGGCTCGGAACTTTCAAGTCCGGCGGACCCAGGAGCGAGGGATCCATGGCCAGCTTCGGATTCAGATTCTGAATCTTCACCTGCGGCGGAGTAAATTGCGTCCACTTGAACTTGGGCAATTTCCCTTTATTCACCGGAGTCAGGGTGTGGTCGTTGGCGCCGCCACCGCCGCCGGCTTTGTCCGCGCCGGCAGGCAGCTTCGCTACGTAGGGCGAAATGTCGAGCGGCATAACGTCCACATTGCTCTTCGCCTGAATGGGCGTGGAAAAGTGCCAGAAAAGCGGAACAAAAATGACCAGTGCGAAGATCGCTGCGTGAAGACCCATGGAAATGATTTGCGTCCAGCCGAAGTTTTCGTCCTTCGACCAAATCTCTTTCACCCTTACAGGCTTGCTCGTCACTTGCAGTGGTGGAAGCTTGGTTGGTGCGAACGCTTCCTTGATCCGGTAGAAGAAACCTCCAAAGTTCGCGCCCCAATTCACTGCCAGCTTGCTGTTGAGCGGTCCTTTGGGCACCGGGCGGGAGCTCAAAAACTCTTTCAGGTTCTCGCCGACTCCGCCGCCAAACGCATTGCGCGTGAACGGCGCACCCGGACGCTCCACAACTTTCACTGGGCGCTCGGTCAGAAACTGCTTTAGGTTTGACCAGAAATTATCGGATACGAGATGTGCGGGAGCCCCAAAGCGGGGCACGGCGTTGGCCGGTACAGGCACGGCCTTTTGCTGCGAGCTAGAGCCTCCAGGCGCGTTTCGTTTTATGTTCGCGGGCAAAAGGCTTATAAAAGATGAATCTGGCACCTGTGTCCCCTAGATCAGCCGCCAATCGGCATGGATTTAGACGTAAGAAACCCTCGACTAGGTGTCCCCGGAATTACGATTCCCGCAGGCTCGCATTGGTTGCACGGGCCTTGCGGCTGACACCCATTGCTATTCATTGTAACATACGCTATTCACGCTGCTTTCCGATGTTTCCCGCCAAACACCTTAGGGAAATAACGGCATAGAAGGGGATTGCGCTAAATCGACCCATGTCCGACCCGCTCGAACTCAAAAAGACACTGAATCTGCCGAAGACGGACTTTCCCATGAAGGCCAGCTTGCCGCAAAATGAGCCCAAACAGCTCGCTGCCTGGCAGGAGTCCAACCTCTACGAGCGCATTCTGGAAGTCCGCAAGGGCAAGCCCCTGTTTGTCCTGCATGACGGCCCGCCGTATCCCACCGGGGAAATTCATCTGGGGACCGGCCTGAACAAAATCCTGAAAGACCTGGTCGTGAAGACCAGGAGCATGGCCGGACATTACGCCCCGTACGTGCCGGGTTGGGACTGTCACGGACTGCCCATCGAAACGCAGGTCGAAAAGGAATTGGGCGGCAAAGGCAAAGTGCCGCCGGCGGAGTTTCGCAAGCTGTGCCGCGAGTTTGCCGCCCGCTATGTCGAGCAGCATAAGCGCGACTTCAAGCGCCTCGGCATCGTCGGCCGCTGGAACGACCCTTACCTGACGATGAGCTTCGACTACGAGGCCACCATCGCCGGTGCGTTTCTCGATTTCATGGAGACCGGCTACGTCTACCGCGGACGCAAGCCGGTGTATTGGTGCATCCACGATTCCACGGCGTTGGCCGAAGCCGAAGTCGAGTACGAAGACCACACCAGCCCCTCGATCTGGGTCAAATTCGGTGTCGTAGGCGGCGGTTCGGGCGAAGCCGCGAAGATCGGCCCTGACGTGAGCGCGGTGATCTGGACTACCACTCCCTGGACAATTCCGCACAACCGCGCGCTGGCGTTTCATCCCGATTTTGAATACGTCGTGGTCGAAACCGAAAGAGGTGCGCTGTTGCTCGCGGCGGATCGCGTTGCGGCTTTGCAGGCGGAAAGCGGAATCAAGGAAGCCCGCATTCAGGGAAAGTTCAAAGGTGCCGACTTTTCCGGGATGAAGTTTCAGCATCCGTTTTTGCCGATTCAGGTGCCCGGCATTCTCGCCGAGTACGTCACACTCGATCAGGGCAGTGGCATCGTGCACACCGCTCCCGGACACGGCGCCGATGACTTCTATTCCGGCCAAAAATATGGTTTGGAAATTTACGCGCCGGTTGATGATCGCGGCGTGTATCTGGAGGGCTTGCCGGAATACAAGGGCAAGGATGTTTTCACCGCGAATCCCATCATCGTCAAGCTGCTCGCCGAACGCGGCGCGCTGCTCGGCAATCATGAGTACAAGCACAGCTATCCGCATTGCTGGCGCTGCCACAATCCCGTGATCTTCCGCGCCACCGAGCAGTGGTTCATCAAGATTGACGCCGCAGCCCTCGGCCGCAGTGCAAGCCTGCGCCAGGAAGCGCTCGGCGAAATCCGCCACGTGAAGTGGATTCCCGCCTGGGGCGAAGACCGCATGTACGACATGATCGCGGAGCGTCCCGACTGGTGCGTTTCGCGCCAGCGCTTCTGGGGTGTCCCGATCATCGTTTTCTATTGTGACGCGTGCGGCACGCGGCTCGAAGATTTCAAAGCCCTGCGAAACGTCGTGCGCTGGTTTGAGAAAGAAGGCGCGGACGCCTGGTACCAGCACACCGCCGAGCAGCTCTTGCCCGCCGGAACAAGGTGCTCCTGCGGAGCGACAAAGTGGCGGAAAGAAAACGACATTCTCGATGTCTGGTTCGATTCCGGTTCCTCGAACCTCGCGGTTCTCACGCCGAAAAATGGCTTAGTCGAGCCGGGACAAGACTGGCGTCCTGCCGACGTTTATCTCGAAGGCCCCGACCAGTATCGCGGCTGGTTCCACAGCTCGCTGCTCGTCGCCACCGGCATCAAGCACAAAGCTCCGTTTCGCAGCGTTGTCACACACGGCTGGACCCTCGACGAAAAAGGCCAGCCCATGTCTAAGTCCCTTGGCAACGCTCTATACCCCAATGAAATCGTCGAGCGCTGGGGCGCCGACCTGCTTCGCCTCTGGGTCGCCTCCGTCGAATACCAAGCCGACGTGAAAATGAGCGAGCGGGTGATGACCCAGCTCAGCGAGGCCTATCGCAAAATCCGCAACACGTTTCGCTTCGCGCTCGGTAATTTGGCCGATTTCGATCCTGCACACGACGCGCTCCCCAACGATCAGCTCGAGGAAATGGATCGCTGGATGCTCGAACGCACCGCCGAGCTGGTCACCAAGTGCCGCGATTGGTACGCCGCCTACGATTTCCATCGCGTCTATCACGCCATCCACGATTTCTGCGTCGTCGATCTCAGCTCCTTTTATTTCGACGTGCTCAAAGATCGCCTTTACACGAAAGCCGCCAGGAACAAATCGCGCCGCTCCGCGCAAACCGCCATCTGGAAGATCACCAGCGCGTTAGTCCGCCTCATCGCCCCGGTGCTCGTCTTCACCTCCGAAGAAATCTGGAGATACCTGCCGAAGGCCAAAGGCGAGCAGCCCAGCGTGCACATGGCGGAGTTCCCCGACGCCGAAAGCCTGCGTACCGGAATTGCGCCGGGGAAAAGGAACTCCTGGGAAAGGCTTCTCGGTATCCGCAGTCAGGTCTTGAGCGCGCTCGAAACTGCGCGCGACCAAAAATTGATCTCCAGCTCACTAGAAGCCAGAATTACGCTCGTTCCTAAGACGGATCGGAGTGAAGAAGAACGAAAAAACCAACTTGATTTCCTTCGATCGCATTTGCCTGATCTTCCGGCCCTTTTTATTGTTTCGCAAGTTGAAGTTTCTAATGACGTTTTCGAATCGCCTGGATCCGTCACAGAAGTAGGAGCTACAGGAGATCTGATTGTCGTTGTGCACAGAGCGACCGGCAAAAAGTGCGAGCGCTGCTGGAACTATTCCGTTCACGTCGGCGAGAACTCGCGCTATCCCACCATCTGCGAACGGTGCAGCGAAGCGCTCGCGGAAATCGAAGGCGCAGCCGCCCATGCGACAATCTGACGCATTCCTTTGGAGGGCGGTGGTCTTGCCGCCGCCTTCACGTCCGAGCCCCAAGTCGACGGCCAACCGGCGCCGCAGACTTCCAAGTTCGGGGTTGCTGTGATTCCCGCCCGCCTCCGCTGGCTCTGGCTCACCCTTGCCGTCGTCCTCCTCGACCGCGCCAGCAAAGCATGGTTCGAATCGCAAACCACGGAAGGCTGGCACCGCGAATTGATCCACAATTTCATCTACCTTGTGCACAGCCGCAATCCTGGCATCGCCTTCGGTGTCTTCGCCGATTCGCCATCGCCCGCCATGCGCATCTTGCTGATCGTCGGCTCCGCTGCGGTAATCGGCGCGCTCGCTTGGCTGTTCGTCGCCGGCCACAGCGGCGGGGCCCTCACTGCTGCCGGCCTCGCGCTTCTACTCGGCGGTGCAACCGGCAACGTGACCGATCGCATCGTCCACGGCGCGGTCACCGACTTCTTCGAAGTCTGGCTCGGCAGCTACCACTGGCCCGCCTTCAACGTCGCCGATTCCGCCATCACCATCGGTGCTGCTCTCATCATCATCGACGTCCTTTTCTTCCACAAACACCACGCGCCCCCCGACGTCACCAAACAGCAAGCCGACTGACCTGGATAAGCTCACTTTGCCGCGCGGCCACATCTAATTTTGACTCTGCTCCTTCGACCGAAGAGCATCCAGCGCCCAATTCACCAGCGCTGCTACAATCTCCGCGTGAGCCAGAGCAACGAATCCTCGCGTCACGAATTCGTCGCCGCCGAAAGCGAAGCAGGACAGCGTCTCGATCAACAAATCGCCTCCCGCTTCAGCAGCATCAGCCGCACCCGCGTCCAGGAACTCATCGAAGCCGGCTTGGTGCTCGTGAATTCCCGGCCAGCCAAAGGCTCGCACCGCCTCCGTACCGGCGAGCGCATCCAAATCCAAATCCAGCCCCGCCCTCCGCTACGCGCCGAAGCCGAATCCATTCCCCTCGACATCCTTTACGAAGACGACGACGTCATCGCCGTCAACAAGCCCGCCGGCATGACCGTGCACTCCGGCGCCGGTACCACGCGCGGCACCTTGGTCAACGCCCTCCTGGGCCGGGGCCAAGCTCTCTCGCAAGGTGGCGACGCCCTTCGCCCCGGCATCGTTCACCGCCTGGACAAAGACACCTCCGGGATCATTCTCGTCGCCAAAAACGACGCCGCTCACGCCAAACTCAGCGAAGCTTTCCGCCAACGCCAAATCAAGAAAATCTACCTCGCGCTCGTGCAAGGCCTCCTGAAACAAGATCGCGGCACCATCGACCTCGCCATCGCCCGCGACCCCAAGCGCCGAACACGCATGACCGCTCGCCGCAGCATCGTTCTCGGCAACGCCCGCGAAGCCCGCACCGACTGGCGCGTCCTGGCACGCATCGATACCGCCTCGCTCCTCGAAGTGCAGCTCCACACCGGCCGCACGCACCAAATCCGTGTACATTTCTCGGCCCTCCGTCATCCCGTGGTCGGGGACACGCTCTACGGCGCAGCCGCGCAACTCCGCATCGGAAAAATCACTCTGCCCCCTTTGCACCGCAATTTCCTCCACGCCGCCAAGCTCGGTTTCGCGCAACCGCGCACCGGTGCCTGGATCGATCTCCGCGCGCTGCTGCCGCAAGATCTCCGTACATTCCTCCAGCAACTCGCCACCGCCGCCGGCGAGTCTCCCGAGCGAATTGACGCTGCCCTCACCGCCTACCTATAATCGATTCACATGCGTCGGATTTTCATCTCCGTGCTCTTGACCGCGATTCTGCTCCTCGCATCGGCCAGCTTGCCCGCCGGGGCGGGCGATCGCGCCCAGCAATCTTCCAGCGCGCCTGGCAAGCGCCAAGACGCCGCTCAGCAGCCCGCGCATCCACAGCCCGCTCCGTCGCAGGAAGCGGCACCGCAACGCCAGGATCAAGGCAAAATCACCCAGGTCGTCAATCTCGTCGACGTCCTCTTCACCGTCCTCAATCGCCGCAATAAATTAGTTCCCGACCTCGAGAAAGGCGACTTCAAGGTCTGGGACGACAAGAGCCCCGAATCCATTCGCTACTTCAGTCGCCAAACCGACTTGCCTCTGCGTATCGGCTTGCTCATGGACACTTCCAACAGCATTCGCGACCGCCTCAAATTCGAGCAGGACGCCGCCACTTCCTTTCTCTTTAGCGTCCTGCGCCACAACAGGGACCAGGCCTTTGTGATGACCTTCGATGACGAACCCTCCATCCTGCAAGGCTTCACCGACGATGCCGGGCGTTTGCGCGACGAAATTGTCAAGACGCGCGCCGGCGGCGGCACCGCGGTCTACGACGCGATCCACGACGCTTGCCAGAAGGAGCTAAGCCACCCGCCGCGTCCGCCCGGCGACCAGCCCGACGTTGTGCGCCGCGTCATGATTCTCATCAGCGATGGTGACGACAATCTCTCCAATCACACGCGCTCCGAAGCCATTGAGATGGCGCAGCGCTACAGCGTGGTCATTTACACCATCAGCACCAGCACGCAGTGGATTCAGCTCTCGCAAACCAACCCGGACAAGATCGCCAATCGCAAGACGCATCTCACCGAAGGCGATAAGATTCTGCAAGACCTCGCGGACGAAACCGGTGGCCGCGCGTTCTTCCCTTATCACGTCGACGACCTCGACCAATCCTTCCAAGACATTGGCGACGAGTTGCGCAATCAATATTCCATCGCTTACATCCCTACGCATTCGCAGTATGACGGCAAGTATCACAGAATCCGCATTGAAGTGCCGGAGCACAAGGGCTACCAGGTACGATCCCGCCGCGGCTATTTCGCCAAGGCCAATACCGGCGGTTCGGCAGGAACAAACTCCTCGGGGAATTAGCCCCATAGGCAACTTTCGCTTCCCCTTCGCCTCGTAATCCGCTACGCTTCTCTCCGTTACCCTTGGCAAGCATGGGCACACTCTTTGATCTCGAGCCGCTGGCCGACCCCGGCCTGAAACTCAATGACGCGCAGCGGCGCGCCATCACGCACGGCGATGGTCCGCTGCTCGTGATTGCCGGCGCCGGCACCGGAAAGACCCGCGTCATTACCGAACGCATCCGCCACCTGCTGCAGTCCGACCCGAACCTCGCGGGTGAGAACATTCTGGGTCTTACGTTCACCGACAAAGCCGCCGGCGAGATGAAGGCGCGCGTGGTAAAAACCGTCGGGGAGCGCGCTAAGGACGTCACCCTGAAAACGTTTCATGCCTTTTGCGAGTCGCTCCTGAAAGATACCGACCCCCGCAGCCGCATGCTTGACAAAGTCGATCATTGGATTCTCCTTCGGCGCAATCTTTCTCGCTTGCAGCTCGATCGTTACCGTAGGCTGGCCGAGCCCGGCCAGTTCTTGAATGACTTCGTGGAGTTTTTTTCGCGCTGCCAGGATGAGCTGATCTCCTGCGAGGACTATCAGAGGTATGCCGACAAACTGGCCGCCCAATTGGAAGCCGAGCGCAGTCAGCTTGATGCCGACACGTTGGCCGAGCGCCAGGAAACTGTGGCCCGCGAACAGGAGATCTCCCGCGCCTACCGCGCCAGCGAAGAGCTACTGCGCGAAAAGAAGTGCTCTTCGTTCGGCACCCTCATCACCGGCGCCGTCGGTCTGCTGGAGCGGGACGCCGCTCTGCGCACCGCGCTGCAAACTCGCTATCGCTACATTCTGGTCGACGAATTTCAGGATACCAATATCGCCCAATTGCGTTTGCTCGAGCTGCTCATCAACGATGCCAAAAACATTTTCGCGGTCGGCGACAATGATCAAGCCATCTACCGCTTTCGCGGCGCTTCTTTCGGCAGCTTCAAGCTTTTCCTGGAACGCTTTGCCGGCTGGTGCGAAGGCCAGGATTCCACGAAGTTCCGCATCAGCCTCACTGAGAACTATCGCTCCACCCCCAACATTCTGCGCGTCGCGACGCAGGTGATTGGCCAGAACACGGTCAGCGCCGATTTCCCCAAGAAATTGCTTACCCCCAGCAAACCTGAAGGCGAGAAAATTCGCATCGTGGAGCTCGCCATACCGGAGGACGAAGCACGCTGGGTTGCCGGCGAGCTCCAGCGCATCCACAAAGCCGGCCGCCGCTGGCGCGAATTCGCAGTGCTCTACCGCGCGCATAATCATCGCGACGACCTCGTGGGCGAGCTTGCTCGCCGCAAGATTCCCTTTGTGATTTCGCGGCTCTCCATCCTCGAGCACCCCCTCGTCAAGGACGTTCTCGCCTATCTCCGCCTCATCGCCACTCCCTATGACGATATCGCCATCGCACGCGTGCTCGCGGCGCCTGCCTGGCAGCTGGCCCCCGCCGACCTGGTGCGCTTCGCCGAGCGCGCTCGCAAGGAGCGCACAAGAATTTACGACGTGCTGCAGAGCCAGCAGCCGCCCCTGCCCTTCGATCCGTCGCACAGCGCCTTGACGGACTTGCTGGCATTTACCACCGCGCTGCGCAAAACGATGAAACGCCGCGACGCCCGCCACATTCTCGCGGACCTGTTCGAGTGGCTCGAAGTCTACCAGCGCGCCCCGGAACAGGATCGCGATTACCTCAAGCGTCTGGCGGAATTCGTCAAGGAATGGGAAGACAAGAGCGACACCCGCAAGCTGCCCGAATTCATTGAGTATTTGGACTATTTCGAGCAGGCCAACGGCGCGGTCTGCCTGGAAGACGACGCTCCCGGCGATGCCGTGCGGCTGATGACCGTGCACGGCGCAAAGGGCCTGGAGTTTTCACACGTGTTTGTATTGCGCGTGAACAAAAACAAATTTCCTCAGCCGGAACGCCCGCATGTCTTCGAATTTCCCGCCGCTTTGATGAAGGAGGGCGCTCCCGAGGAGCAGTTTCATAACCAGGAAGAGCGCAGGCTTTTTTACGTGGCTCTCACGCGCGCCGAGGATCGCCTCACCATTACGGCCTTGAGCGAAAAGAAAGGCAAAGTCCCGCCCTTCGTAGAGGACATTTTGATGGAGCCGCGCATCAGCCGCAGGGATGTCTTGCAACTCGCGCCAAAGCCCGCGGCCAATGCCGTGAACGGCCCGCAGCCTGCCGCAGCCACCGCCGCAACCGGCTCGCTGTTCGCTCCGCCCGTCGACCGCCCCAAGATTTTTTCTCGTATTGCGGAGTGGGCCGAAACGTTTCTCCCCGCCCCTCCAGAGCCGTTGGAGTTGAACCCCTCCGCGGTGGACAGCTACCGCCGCTGCCCGCAGAAATACCTTTTTACTTATTTGTGGTCCTTGCAGGAAGGCGCCAAAGCGACGCTGACCTTCGGCCGCGTGATGCACTCCACCATTCGCCGCGTCATGGCCGAATTCAAGAAAGGCAATCGCTTGCCATTTGAAGAGGTCCAGCACCTGTTCGAAACAGAATGGTCCGCCGCCGGTTTTGAGGATGACTACCAGGAAGGCGAATACAGGAAAGATGGACTCGAACAGCTCCGCGCACTGCACCATGCCGTGTTGCAAGAAACACCCGAAATCCTGGAGCTCGAAAAGACCTTCACGCTGCCGGTCGAAAATAACGTGGTGCTCAAAGGACGCATCGACCAGATCAACTCCCTCGGCCGCAGCGACGTCGAGATCGTCGACTACAAGACCGGCAAAGCCAAGAAGGAAGCAGAAGCGCGCCGGGATTTGCAGTTGAGCATCTATGCCATCGCGGCGAAAGAAATTTTCGAGCTGAATCCCGCGCGTCTCGTCTTTCATTATCTGCAGGACAATTCCCGCCAGGAAACCGCGCGCAGTGCCAAGCAGCTCGAGGAAGCGCAGGAAATCGTGCAAGAAGTTGCCGCCGATATTCGCGCGCGCAGTTTCCCCGCGAAAGAAGGCTTTATTTGCCGCAGTTGCGCCTATCGCCCCATCTGCCCGGCCCACGAAGAAACTTTGTCCGCCGAATAGCGTAGCACCTGTAGGCGCGCAGGCCTTCCGCCGCAGGTCGAAAAAAGAAGGCGCTGCAAAATCGCAGCGCCTTCCGTGAAACCCTGAAGTCTGAGAAATGTCCTACTTGCCTTTCTTGCCGCCTTTGTCGTCCTTCTTGCCCTTTTTCTTCATGGGAATCTCCTTCTGTTGCTCTGCGGATGACCGGCACGGTCGCCGGTTTCTACCTGCCTCAAGCTGATATACGAGCGCGCTTAGCGGCTGTCAAGAAATATTCGCGTGTGAGCGGAAAAAAGTGGCGCTATGGAGTGGTGGCGCCCGGTATCTCGCCACTGTAATAGCGGTCGCGGGTCTTGATGGTGAGCCCTTCGCGCTTCACCCGCACTTCCACCTTGTGGAAGTCCGCCGACCGGTCCGTGCCTCGCGGCACGTACGCGATAGTGTATTGGTTGCGCGCTTCCTCGCTGATCCGCGAGTAAAGTTCTTCCAGCGTCTCGCGCTTGGCCGCAAAATAGACTTCACCGCCAGAGTCGTGCGCGTAGTCGACTAGGCGCGAAAACTTGCGTTCCAGGAAAGCACTGGCCACCGCCACGCTGTAGACCTCGATGTTGTCGTGCAGCAGCGTCTTCACCACGCCGTCGTAAGTCATCTTGTTGGTCTTTTTCCCACCGTTGGCGCCGTCGGAAATCAGCAAAATGAGCTTACGGCGATTGCGGTTGCGGTCGCGTAGCAGCTGCGCGGCCCCAAACACCGCGTCATCGAGTGCCTTGGTCGGCTGCCCGCCAATGGCGATTGTCGCGGAGGCAATGCTGGGTTGGTCGCCAATCGCCGAATGTCCGTTGATGGACGGCCCGTTGGCGATGCCGCCGCTAGACGGGGCCACAGACGGTTCCGTATCGAGCTTCGTGCGCTGCAGCTCGGTGAGCAGCAGATCGTGGTCGGTGGTAAATCCTTTGCCGGGATGGAAAAACTCATCGAAGCGGCAGATGAATGCTTCGTCTTCCAGGCTTAGCCCCCCGACGACCGCGTCGAGGCTCTTGCGCACCTGTTGCGCATCCTTCTCCTTCAGGTCGTTGTCGAGAAGGATGATCATCGACAACGGAAAAGCTTCCGCAGTGAAGACATCGATCTTTTGTTCCACATTATCTTCAAACACGCGGAATTCGTCGCGTTGCAGGTCCGGAACGAGATTGCCGGAGCGGTCCTTGACCGTGACGGGCAGGATGACCAGGCTGGAGTTCACGCTGATTTTCGCTCGCGCGTCGCTCGGCGGTGGCCCGGAGGGCGGGCGCTGGGTTGCTTGTCCAGTCGCATTTTGTAGAGATCCCGTCGCAGGGGCTGGCTGGCCGGTCGTTTGCCCTGCGAGGTACACGGCAAACCCGAGCAGAGTAGCGATGGCGCCAACAGCGATTTTCCGTAGACTTTTCATGTCCCTCAGGCCAAACTTCCGGCGGTTTCCAGTAGCTCCAGCGGGCCCAGCACGCATCCCGCGCTACGTTTCGCCGCATCCTACGAGGCGTGGGCGACCTAGCGGCGGGCACTTCTGTCCGGGTATCCTATACAAGGAAATTATACATGCGTTCTGCAAAGAAGGTTCTGGTGGTCTGCGTCGCCTGGGGGATGGGCCTGGGGGCTGCCTTGCCGGCGGCGTCGCAGGATCCGTCGCAGCAGCAAGCGCCGGTGATCCGCACGCAGGTGAGCCTGGTCAACCTGTTCGTGACTGTGCGCGACAAAAGCAAGCGTATCGTCACCGATTTGAAGCAAGACGACTTCAAGGTTGCGGAAGACGGGAAGCCGCAGCAGATCGCCTTCTTCTCCAAGGAAGTAACCCTGCCGATTACCCTGGCACTGCTGCTGGACACTTCCGGCAGCGAACAGTACATGCTTCCATCGATTCAAGACGCCGGCGGGCGCTTTATCGAACGCGTCCTCCGCAAGGGCGATGAAGCGCTGGTGATGTCCTTCGATTCCGACGTGGACCTGCTGTCCGATTTCACCGACGATCGCGGCCAGATCGACCGGGCCATTCGCAAGGCGCGCATAAACGTGCCCTCCGCCGGAAGCATCGGAAACAATCCCGGACCCATCGGTTCGCGGCAAATCACGGGGACGGCGCTCTACGACGCCATCTACCTCGCATGCAACGAAAAACTGAATACCGAGGCGGGCCGCAAAGCCATCGTGATTGTGACCGACGCGCAAGACGAAGGCAGCAAAGTACGGCTGGAAGAAGCCGTCGAAGCAGCGCAGCGCACGGACACCGTGGTGCACATCTTACTGGTGGCCGACCCGCACTTTGGCGGCGGAAACGGCAGCGTGGCACACAAAATCACGGAAGAAACCGGCGGCCGCACCATCTTCGTCAACTCCGAAAAACATATGGCCGAAGCGTTCGATCAGATTTCCGAGGAGCTGCGCAGCCAGTACACGCTCGGCTACTATCCGACCAACGCGGCGCACGACGGAAAATTTCGCAAAATCAAAGTCGACATGTCCAACCATGATTGATAAACCTCGCCGACCCCAAGAAATATCTGCTAACGAACGTTGACCCGATTTGCGGCAGCGTCTACCATCTCTTGTTTCACAAACAGCATGGAAGGCCAGCTCATCGCGCACTACAAGATTGTCCGCAAAGTCGGCGGTGGCGGCATGGGTGTGGTCTACGAGGCGGAGGACACCAAGCTGGGCCGCCGCGTCGCTCTTAAATTTCTGCCTGCCGAGACCGACAAGGACGCCACGTCGCTCGAGCGCTTCGTTCGCGAAGCGCGCGCCGCGTCGGCCCTCAACCATCCCGGCATTTGCACCATTCACGCCATCGAAGAGCACGACGGCCGCACCTTTATCGCCATGGAGCTGCTGGAGGGCCAGTCGCTCGATAAGCTGCTGGCGCACGCCCCGCTGGCGATTCCCCGCGTCCTGGAGATAGGCATACAGCTTGCCGACGCGCTGGATGCCGCGCACAAAAAAGGCATCGTGCACCGCGATATCAAACCGGCCAACATTTTCGTGACCGAGCGCGGCGCCGTCAAAATCCTCGACTTCGGCCTGGCCAAGCTGTTGCACGACGGCGAAGAAAATCTCGGCGGCGAGACGATTGGCGATACCGCGCACTTGCTGACCAGCCCGGGCACCGCCGTTGGCACCATCGCATACATGTCACCGGAACAAGCGCGCGGCGAAGAGCTGGACGCGCGCAGCGATTTGTTCTCGCTCGGCGCGGTGCTCTACCAGATGGTGACCGGAAAGCATCCCTTCCCGGGTTCCACCAGCGCGGTGATCTTCGACAACATCCTTCACAATGTGCCCGTGGCGCCCGTTTCGCTGAACCCCGCTACGCCCACCGAACTCGAGCGCATCCTCAACAAATTGTTGGAGAAGGACCGCGATTTCCGATACCAAGTGGCGTCGGAGCTGCGCGCGGATCTGAAGCGCCTGCAGCGCGAAATCGACTCCGGCCGCGTGGCCGCAACGTCGTCATCGACAAGAATTCCGGCCGCGCCCGCGCCAACCCCTGCGGCTTCGGCGAGCGCCGCCACCGCGCCCGTCAGCGGCGAAAAACGCTTAATGCGTTCCAGCACGGACAAAAAAATCGCCGGCGTCTGCGGTGGCTTGGCCGAGTTTTTCAACGTCAGTCCGACCCTCATGCGCGTCGTTTCCTCACTCGTATTCCTGTTCACCGGTGTTGGATTATTCCTATATCCGATCCTCTGGATTGCCCTGCCGCTTGCCCCGACCACCCAGGAAGCACCATCCGAAGCAACGCCGCTCCGCGTCAAATCCAGCGGCTCGGTGATTGTCGAGGCCGCGCGAAAGAATAAATTCGGCGCGGGCCTAACCGCCGGATTGGTGATCGTAGTGATCGCTGCCGCAGTATTCGGCGTGTACTCTTTCTTGCAGTACAGCCAGCACGTGCCCTTCGAGCATTTTCCCATCGAGAATCTGACCAACAACGGCCACGTGTACCGGGCGGCGCTCGCGCCGGATGGCAAATACCTGCTGCATGTACGCGAAGAGAACGGCTTGCAGTCGCTGTGGCTACGGCATGTCCCGACGATGAGCGATACGCAGGTGGTGCCTCCGGCGGCGACGCGGTACGCGGGACTCACTTTTTCTCCGGATGGCAGCTACATCTATTGCGTGCGACAAGACGAGGCCGAGCATACCTTGGCGTCGCTTTATCGCGCTCCAGTCCTCGGCGGAACGCCGCAATTGCTCATCAAGGATGTCGACAGCCCCATCACGTTTTCTCCCGACGGGCTGCGTTTCGCTTACATGCGCGAGCGCCACTCCAGCCCCTTCTGGGATCTGCTGATTGCGCACAGCGACGGCACGCCGGACCGTGCGCTGTTCAGCAACGCATCGCTGGCTAGCCAGGTCTACGAGCCAGCGTGGTCGCCGGACGGGAAAACCATCGTGATTCCGGTGAGCCAACCCACGGCGGACGCGTTCTCTGGCCTGTTGGAAGTGGACGTGGCCAGCGGCAAGCAGCAGACTCGCATTTTGTCGGCGGATCGGATTTTTTTCAATGTGAAATGGCTGCCGGATGGCAAAGGCCTGGTGATGACCACGGTCAGCCAGCTGACCAGCCTGCACGGACAGTTGACGCTGGTCACGTATCCGGGCGGAGAGTTCCGGCAATTGACTACGGACACGAACGACTATTTCCATCCGAGCATTTCGGCAGACGGGCGAAGCATCGTTGCGAGTCAGTTGCGCGGCCAATTTCAAATCGGCGTGGCACCGGCAGGTACTCCGGATGCCGTGCAGCCGGTGCCGTTGGCTTCGCGCCGGGATATTTGGCGATGGGACTGGGCCGCGGATGGGCGCCTCGTGATACCGCAGACTCCGGACATTCGCTTGGTGAATCCGACGGGCGGCGAGACGGTTTTGTTCTCGGACGCGCAGCACGTCACGGACCAGGTCACGACCTGCGCTGGAGGGAAGTATTTTGTCTTTCGCACCGCGGGGCGCTCCGGGAAAGTGGTGCAGAATCTTTGGAGGATGGACAGCAACGGAACGAATCTGAAGCAGCTTACGTTTGGCCCCAATGAGAGCGAGCCAGAGTGCGTGCGCGACGGACAGTGGGTGTTTTACGTGGACCGTGCAGACAATAAGGCGATCAAGCGCGTTTCCATCGAGGGTGGAGACCCGGAGACCTTGATCAAGGAAGCGCCCTGGGGCTGGAGCGTGTCCCCGGATGAAAAAACGATTGTGAGCACGGAAGTGCGCGAGTTGGATCACCGGCTGGTATTGCGATTCGATTCGGTCGAAGACAAGAAGACGAACTACCATGATTTGGACCCCAAAGCTTCCCCGCCCTTGGCATTTGCGCCGGATCCTAAAGCGGTGGTGTACCTTGTTCGTGAAAAAAACATCGATAATCTGTGGGAGCAGCAGCTCGATGGTTCGCCTGTCCGGCAGCTCACGCACTTCACCTCGGAGCAAATTGCGAGGTTTCGGTTCTCGCCGGACGGCACAAAACTGGCGATCGAGCGTGGGCATTTGGAGTCCGACGCGGTGCTGCTCCGCGACGCCCCCCGCTAACAGAATCGCCGCTCCCCATCGGGAGCGAAGTATAACTTCAACCCTAGCGCGCTCACCGCGACTTACGATGCACTATCGCTGCGAAGCCTCGCCGGAGGCAACACGGCGGTTGAAGTCCGCGGACTTTTTCTTCGGCACACTTAAGGTTTGCCATTTCTCGCCGGCAAAATGTTTGGCGAGCGACACAATCTGGCCCACATGATGCGCATAGTGCCCGACCTGGCGGTTGATAGCTTGCATCACCGAATGCGGCTCGGTGCGGATGGTGATCGTGCGCGCCAGGTCTTCGTCGCTCAGCGCGTCCAGCGCATCAAGACAAATTTTCCAGCCTGCTTCCCACAGCGCCACCAGCTCGGCGCGTGTCTGCGGCGGCGTTTCAAATTCCGTGTCGCGGTTGCGGTCCGGCTTTTCGCCATCGGTGGTCAGAAAGTCCGTCCAGCGCGAGCGCATGTTGCCGGCCATGTGCTTGCTGATGATGGCGATGGAGTTGGA
>WNFQ01000019.1_pt1 | contig 71721 bp, 67 predicted proteins | sample 5400171 | NCBI WGS metagenome assembly WNFQ01 (sample SAMN13153356, study PRJNA577476) | soil metagenome | isolation source: 20 cm soil under Madrone tree | place: USA:California | collected 2016-06-14
ATCCTCGGCATTAGAGCTGGTCGAACTATCAACACGTTGCAATTTTGCAACTTCGCTGACTTTAGGAAGCGCCCATCGAACCAGATTCCTTCGCTTCGCGCTCTCGATATCATCTTGTTCAATTCCGCATCTTCTCGAGGCCGATTTGGCTTGAAGATCGAGGGTCTCAAGCTGTTCGGCAGAAATCGATAGCTTCGTGAGTTTGTGTCCCCGCGCGGCATTTGATTGCTGCAGATCCATCGTGGCGCGATTGGAAGCAACGGAAGCTTCGGCGTTATCCAGGGCTGCCTTATAAGTGGATTGGTCGATGATGAAAAGGATCTCTCCCTTCTTGACTGATTGGTTTTTCGCGAACGCGTATATCAACAATGCGACCGCTTACCTCCGAGGCGATGGTCACCGAATTGGCTAATACCCGGCCGTCTTGGGTCCATGGAGTTAACATATAACGCTGCCAAAGTTGTATCCCGGCGAATATGCCGACCGCGGTGATAACCAGGGTAGCGATGTTGGATTGCTCCGATCACCTTCGATGGGAGTATTCAGATGCATTCTTTCAAATTCTTCGGGACAACGGCATAGAGCCACGGATCGCACAAGAAGCTAGGCAGGCACCTGTGATTCCGCAAAGGTTGCACGAAGACGTTGCTGCGCGAGCTGCAATTCAAAGCGAAGAAAAGCGAGCGTCTGCATAAATGTTCCCTTTCCCGTTGTGCTCCCGATCTTGCCACCGGCTCAGGGAACATCAGCCGCTGGCATTATCATCCGTCGCCGATCTTCAATGTAGTAATCTTACAATTTCCCATGAAAAATCAGATATGTATCAATCCGGATTTCTATCTGCGATAACCCGCCACCTGTAACTCGCAACTCACGTCTCCGTCGCACGAATCGAACCCCATCTTTTACGACCGGGCACACCATCAGGAGACACCAAACGAGAGAAGAACGATTCCGGCATAGAGAATTAAAAGCAGAAGCAATCCGAATCGATTTTTTGAAGCATAGCGGACAGTAGCGGTTGCCCATATGTTTTTTTGGGGAGATGTTGCATAACTGAATAACGATGTTGAATTACGTCGGGTTCCGAGCGTTCAAGGTATCGAGATAAGTGGCTAGCATTTCGTAAAGGCGACGAAAGAAAAATGAATCCCAGCGAACGTCCTTCTGGAAATGATCGTAGTGCTCGTGCGGACGGTAACAGCCGCCGCGAGTTTCTCGGTCGAACCATCCGTGGCGGAGCTCTGCTCGCTGCGACAACGGTTCTCGGGAATGAGCTTCGGGCGAACGCAAATCAGTCGGAATCCCAAGGGAAAGATTCGCTCGGGAATCCGTCCTCAGATGCTCGCATGACAACCGCCGATCTGATGGTGGACAAACTTGTAGAGTGGGGTGTGTCGGTGGTTTTCGGACTTCCTGGAGACAAGATCGCGCGAATTATGGACGCGCTCCGCCGGCGACAAGACAAGATCCGGTTCGTTTTGGTTCGTCATGAAGAGGGTGCTGCTTTTATGGCCAGCGGTTACGCGAAATTTACTGGTAAGCTGGGCGTCTGCGTCAGTACGGCGGGTCCGGGAGCAGTGCACCTGCTCAATGGCCTTTATGACGCAAAGTTTGATGGGGCTCCGGTTCTGGCTATCACCGGTGCGCCGCCTCGTGCGTTAATCGGCACCCGATTTACTCAAGGCGTGGATACGATTAGCCTTTATGACGACGTGACTAACGGAGTCTACAATGAGCTTATCACCGGTCCTAGCCATTTGCTTGCGGTCGCCGACGTCGCCCGTCGCGCTGCGCTCGCGCGTCGAGGAGTGGCTCACCTCAGTTTTCCTGTTGACGTGCAAACGAAGTCGCTTGCCAATGACGACGAATCTCTTGGCGTCGATGTCCAACACGGCAATGCGTCCGGTTGGGTGCCGCAAATAGAATTTCCTCCACCCGAGGCGGTCCGAGCTGCTGCCGATTTGCTCAACGCCGGGCGCCGTACGGTGCTGTTAGTCGGTCGGGGTGCAATTGGAGCGGCCAATGAGGTGGAGGCAATTGCGGCGCGCCGTGCTGCGCCGGTGATCAAAGCGTTTTTGGGAAAGACGGTCATCGCTGACACCTCTCCGTACAGCACTGGCGGCATCGGAGAGTTTGGCACCACGGCTTCCTCGGCGGCAATTCAAGGCTGCGATACTTTGCTCATCGCCGGCTCAACGATGCCGTGGCTTCACTATTATCCCAAGCCGGGACAGGCTCGCATCGTCCAGATCGACCGGGACCCAACGAGTCTCGGTTTGCGTGTCGCGGTCGACGTTCCGATCGTCGGCGATGTTCGTCGTACGCTGCTGGAATTACTGCCATCACTTGAAAGGCAAGTTGACAGCGCATTTTTTGATCAGGTCCAAACTAAGATGAGTGAATGGAATGAGGCGTTGCGCCGTATCGAGACGAGCATAAAATTGCCGCTCCAACCGCAAGTTGTCGCCCGGCAGGTCTCAGAGCTTCTTGCTCCCGATGCTTTGGTAGCGCTCGATTGCGGATCCAACACGTTCTTTGCTGCCCGTCACATCTCCATGGTACCAACGCAGAAACTTGCCGTTGGCGGAAATCTCTCCACCATGGCGTGCGGGCTCCCTTTTGTCATTGCGGCAAAGCTCGCTTACCCGGATCGGCAGTGCGTTGCTTTCGTGGGTGACGGTGGCTTCACGATGCTGATGGGCGAGTTCGCAACAGCGGTGAAATACAAGCTTGCGATCAAGGTCGTTGTGCTGAAGAACAATCACTACTCCCGAATCGTGAGTGAGAATAACTCGTTAGGTATTCCGCCATTCGGAACCGAGCTGCAACCGATCGACTTTGTGCGCTTTGCTGAAGCTTGCGGAGGTGTCGGTTTCGCGTGCGCGCGTCCGGAGGAAGTGCGACCTGCTCTTGAGGCGGCCTGGCGAATCGCTGATCGACCGGCACTAGTCGAAGCAACGATCGACAACGATGCAGATGTATCTCCACCGGAAGCTTACCTGTCTTCATTGAAAGGCGCCTGAGTTCGCGCCTTGTTATCGCACCGACGGTTTAACCAGATAGGGAGGCCGAGTTCTATTAGAACTGTCTTGGACAGGAGTGGTTCCGGATTCCAGCGTGATTGGAATTCCAACAGGGTTGCCGTTGGAAAGCCCGCTGCTATTTGCTTTGGTCGGTGGATGGCCAATCCGATAATATTGAAAACCCAGATCCCTCATTGTATCAGGGTCGAACAGGTTTCTTCCGTCAAACACGATCGGGGTATGCATCCGACGACGTATCTCGGACAAGTCAACGGCGGCAAAATCGGGCCACTCGGTTGCTAAGACCAAAGTCTCCGCATCTTGGACTGCCTCCAGTGCAGAGCTGGCCAAATGAACGCCCGGACACAAATTGAATTCTTGTACCTTCTGGTTTCCTTTGGGATCGTACGCAGTCACATGAGCGCCTTCTCGAATGAGATCGTTGACGAGATCTACAGCGACCGAGTTGCGCACGTCATCGGTGTCGGGCTTGAAGGTAAGTCCCCACACGGCGATCCGTTTTTCTTTTAATACCCATAGGGTGTCACGTACCCTTTTGAGGAAACGTTCGCGCTGATGCTGATTGATCCGCTGAACCTCTCTGAGAAGATGGAAGGGTTCGCCGATCTGTTCGCTGATCGAGATGAAGGCAGCGATGTCTTTTGGAAAACAAGATCCGCCATACCCGAGCCCGGCATTGAGAAAACTGCGGCCGATCCGTTTATCGGCTCCAATCCCGTCGGCAACTTTTTCAACATCTGCTCCGCTAGCTTCACAGATGGCTGATAGAGCATTGATATAAGAGATCTTCAGGGCGAGAAAGGAGTTGGCCGCATGTTTGATTAACTCAGCGCTGTTGACGTCGGTAACCATGATGGGCGTCATGAAAGGTTCGTAAACTCTTTTCATGATGGCCAAAGCTCGTTCGCTATTGGAACCGATAACAATGCGATCGGGTTTCATAAGGTCGGCAACCGCGCAACCTTCGCGAAGAAATTCCGGATTGCTTACGACGTCGAATTCGACATTCACTTTGTTGTATCGCCGAATGGTATCGGCGACTTTTTCGCCGGTTTTGACCGGTACGGTACTTTTATCGACGATGACGCGATACTCTTTGAGCACCGAAGCGATCTCGCGGGCCACCCGCTCGATGTAAGTCATATCCACGCTGCCATCAGCCTGCGGAGGGGTTGGTACCGCAATGAATACGACTTGAGAGCTATCGACACCTTCTTCGATGCTGCCGGTAAAGGAAAGACGATCGGCTGAGACATTACGCTGGACTAGCTGCTCGAGGCCAGGCTCATAGATTGGAATTACACCGCTCCGAAGTGCTTTGATTTTTCGGTCGTCATTGTCAATGCAGATGACTTCGTGACCCACTTCGGCGAAACATGCGCCGGTTACCAATCCAACGTAACCGGACCCGATAATTGCGATTTTCATACTGATGCGAATTTCTTTCTACTCCAGGATCGAAGGGACCGGCCGTTTATTGTCCCAATTGCCGCCATCGACTTCTAAATGGTCGAGCCTGTTCTGAAACCAGCGTTTCTGTCGTCGCTGACGGGACGGACGTGTCTTTTCGCTTCATTTCCCAGCACTTCGTACTGGGCTTCTACTTTCAGTGAGTCCCTCCCTCCTTCGCCCTCCGGGCTACGGCGGACAAGCCGGGACAAGTGCTCATCGTACAATCCTAAGCCTTAAGTTGACGCGCATGGGCGTCTGCCGGACGACGTCATCAATATATGCGAGACTGTACACTGGCGTGCTTTGGCTTCCGTTCATGGACGGACCCCATATAATGACCGTTCGAAGGGTGAATGAAACGATGCGCGAGCGGGTGGCGTCGCCGGCTGATGATGCAGAGGAGTCGGGCATCCCGAAGACCGCACGAATAGCAATCAAACTATGAAAATAGGCATCGTGGGCTCTGGAATGGTCGGTTCGACCTCTGCCTTTGCTCTGGTTATGAACGGGGTGGGCCGCGAGATTGTTCTTGTGGATCGCACCCGCGCCCGTGCGGAGGCCGAAGCCCAAGATATTCTTCATGCGGTGCCGTTCGCTCATCCGCTCTCGGTGCGTGCTGGAGATTACGCTGACCTGTCGGGCTGCCGGGTGGTGGTCATCGCCGCGGGAGTTTCGATTGTACCCGGCGAGACACGGATGCAAATCCTTCAGCGGAACGCGGCGGTCTTTGAACAGGTGGTTCCTTCCATCTTGCAACACGCAGGAGATGCGATCGTAGTTGTCGTCTCCAACCCGGTGGACGTCATGACGCATCTGGCAGCGCATTTCGCCGCCCGCTTCGGCGTGCCGTCCACCCGCGTCATCGGCTCGGGCACGATGATAGACACCGCGCGATTCCGTGCGCTTCTGGCCAGTCGCTTCGGCGTGGACGCGCAACACGTGCATGCCTATGTCATCGGCGAACACGGCGACTCGGAGGTGTTAACCTGGTCGCTGGCGACGATTGCGGGGATGCCGCTGAAGGAGTTTGCGCGCATACGCGGATTAGCCGCGATAACGGATACGGAGAAGCGGCAGATCGACCAGCAGGTCCGACGTGTGGGGTATGAAATCTTAGCCGGCAAAGGCGCCACGTACTACGGCATCGGTAGCGCCGTAGCGCGCGTCGTGGATGTGCTGTTGAATGACCAGCGGGCTGTACTTACGATTTGCAGCCGTATCCAGGGCGCCGCTGGTTGCGACGGTGTGACCCTTGGCCTGCCGCATCTCGTAGGTGGCCAGGGAGCAATGGGCGCAATCCCGCTGCCGCTCGAGCCGATCGAGCAAGAAGCCTTGGAACGCAGCGCTTCCATTCTGCGCGGAGCCATCGAGGCCCTCAAGCTCACTTAATCTGGCTCTTCCAACTCGGAAGCTAGGCGTGCCGGCGCCTCAAAATCCTTCTTCGCGACGGATACGGACAAATTCTTACATTAAAAATGACACGAAGTGTCCTGATCATTCTAATCCCGTTCGTCACATGCTTGAACAAATCCATACATCAAGCAGGGGACACGACTATGATCGCAAAAACGACAACATCAGAATATCTGTTGGTCTTCCGAAATACCGGTTGGCACAAGGATCTCTCTCCCGACGAGATTCAGCAGGCCATGGCTCGATTCACTGCGTGGTTCGAGCGACTAAGCAATGAAGGGCGGTTCAAAGGTGGGGGTCCCTTAGCACACAACGGCAAAATTGTCGCGCGCAGGAATGTGGTCACGGACGGCCCGTTTGCAGAATCCAAGGAAGCAATCGCCGGCTTTTTTGTCATTCAAGCGGACAGTCTTGAACAAGCCGTGGAGATAGCTAATGGCTGCCCCGGTCTCGAGGTCGGTCAAACTGTTGAAGTGAGGGCCATCGTCTCCGAACCCGTTGAGCTCCAGATCGCACGGGAAAAATTGAGCGATAAACCTATGCGCTAGGCCAACTCCGCCGGGCGACGCGTTCGGTGATCGGCGGTCGGCGTCAGCGGCGACTGTCCCGCTACGGGCTTGATCTTCGGGAAACCGGAGAACTCATTCGGAGTTGCTCGGGTGGCGTGACCATAAACCGCAGTCGCCAAAAGAGCGCTGGTGCTGTATTGCTCCAGCGCATCGAATTTGGCTTCATTCATTGACGTTTCGCGCCCACGCATTTTCGACATTTGGGCAAAGTTTTTCTCGGGCGTATAGCGCGCATCCTCGCCACTTCTGAACTGTGGGGGTCGTGAAGTCAGCGCTTGCCGAAGGCCAGAGCCGCGTTGCGGCTCATTTCCGTTCCCAGGGATAGACTTTGAGCCCGCCGCCGGTCGCGAAGTCGGTAGACACGCTTAAGTCCCGCCATTTCTTGTCAGCTTCGATCCGAGCGAGATCGGCCTGCTCGACAATGTGGACGGCGTCGCTGCCGAGCAGTAGCCGCAGCGGCGGTTCATCAAGGCTCGCGACGTGAATGATAACAGCCGCTGCTCTGACCGGATCGCCAGGCTGGACCCCATTGTAGTCGCGCTGGAAACGGGCCACCGCGCCGATGGTGGAATCATATTCGGGACGGCCCTCCCGGATCGTCGTCGAAGAGCCCGCAAAGTCAGTACGGAAGCCGCCTGGCTCGATGATCGTTACTTTAATGCCAAGCGGGCCGACCTCTTTGGCGAGCACTTCCGAGAAGCCTTCAACGCCCCATTTGGCGGCGGAATAGGGCGCGCGGCCAAGCGCTCCGACTCGCCCACCGACGGATGATAGCTGGAGGATGTGGCCCGACCTTTGCTCGCGCATGAGCGGGATCGCAGCCTTGGTGACGTTGATGACGCCGAAGAGATTGGTCTCGATCTGGGCTCGGAAGTCAGCGAGGCTTGTATCCTCGATCGAACCGACATTGCCATAGCCCGCATTGTTGACGAGAACATCCAGACGTCCGAAGGCTTCGGAAGCTGCCTTGATGGCACTGTTTGCTGCCTGCTCATCGGTGACGTCGAGTGCGACGGTGCGAACCTGATCGCCGTAGCGCTCCGGCAGATCGGCAAACTGCGCGGGATTGCGCGCCGTGGCGACGAGTTTGTGGCCATGGTCGAGCACCGCTTGGGCGAGCGCGCGGCCTAAGCCGCGGGAACTGCCGGTAATCAACCAGACCTGTGACGCTGGAATCTCCTTGGATCTTAAAGTCATAACAAACGCGGGTTTTTGGACGAATCGACCGACCTAGCCGCTTCGTGGTCTACATGTGTAGACTTGACTGGGGGAAGGTGTCAAGTCTACGTCTGTAGATATGCAACGTGGTGATCGGCTAAAGAAAACGGGCGCTATCCCGCCCAAGCATCGACGCAATGCCATCGCCACCCGGCAGGCGATCTTGGATTCCGCCCTGATGGCCTTCACCCGATCCGGCTATAACGGCGTGGGCGTGCGAGAGATTGCGAAAGGGGCGGGGGTCACCGCCATGCTGGTCAATCGTTATTTCGGCTCCAAGGAGCAACTCTTTGCCGAAGTCGTCGAGGCCGCCTTGGCCAAGAGGACTATACTCACCGAGGAAGCTACGACGCGTGGCCGGGATCTGACGACGCTCAGCCGGGATGCCGCCGTCGCTCTGGTGGCTCGGATGACACTCGAGGACCAACCCCTTGACGGCTTCTTGGTGATGTTGCGGTCGATCTCGAATGAGCGGGCTGCTGTCATCTGGCGTGAAAAGATTGAACAGACCTTCGAGAAACCGTTGGCCGCCGTGCTGCCTGGTGCGGAGGCAAACGAGCGCGCCGCACTGTTCCAATGCCTCATCGCGGGCTTTTATCTTATGCGGAAAGTTATCGGCAGCAGGGCGCTCGCCGCTGCTGACACAGCCGCGCTTTCTCGGCGGCTTGCCGCTCTGTTCCAGGTCCTGGTCGAGCCAAATCCATACCCTGTCGCTAGTCGGAAGCCGGCACGGCCTTCTGCGAAGAAAAGCAAGTCACGATGAGAAATTCTTGCGTCGGCTAGTCGCGTTCATCTCTACCTCGATTCGGCGCGAGCCGCCGTTTCGTCATGCGGTAGGTGCTTGATTCTTTACCGTTTGCCGACGTGGGGATCTATTCTGGAATTTCATTACGTGATCTTGCCGGCCGCACGGGGAAAAGCAGGGCGGGCTAGGGCGCGTATTAGACGCTCGAGAAACGATGAGCGCAAATGAGTTTGACGATTCTTTTTGACACAGAGCAGAACTGTTTGTAGTAAAACTACAACTACCCCAGAACCGTTCCCTCCGTCTTCCTGATGATGATGATGGACCATAGTGCGCGGTCTTTCAGGCTTGGGTCATATGGCGACCCTGACTGCCAGTCGTGCGATTAGCACGGGGTAGCTGGCGTTCATATCCCAACACAAAGAAAGGTAGATTCGACGTGGACAACGAGACGCAAGACCAAGCGGAAATGGTGGAAAAGATCAGCATAGCGGTCAGCCGGCGCAAGGCTTTGGCAATGGCGGCGAAACTAGGCTTGGGGGGCGCAGCTTTGGCTGGCGGGGTCAGCTCGAGCTTGGCCGATAATCCGCCGCCAACGGCCGGCGGCTTGCCCAGGAAAACCTACAAGTTCTTCTTTGTCTGCCATGTCACGCTAGACCAATTTTTTACGCCGACGGTCTATGGCATTCAGGACGCCTGCGCCTTATTTGGGTGTCAGTACCAGTGGACAGGCTCGCAGAAAAATGTCGTCTCCGAGATGGTCAACGCCATGCAGACGGCTATTGCCGAGAAGGCAGACGGCATCGCCGTTTGCCTGGTAGACCCCAAAGCGTTCGATGCGCCGACGGCCACAGCGATCGCCGCCGGCATTCCGGTAATCGCCTTCAATGCTGACGTGCCTACCGGCAGCCCCAACAGGCGTTTGGCCTACGTGGGGCAACCTCTCTATCAGTCTGGGTATAGCGCCGCCACCAAATGGCTGAAGCTGGTGCCAAAGGATAGCCACGTCATGCTCGAGATCGGTGTTCCGGGTTCGCTGAACACCCAGCCCCGACTCGACGGCTACATTCAGGCCATCAAGGACCACGGTAACCAGGTCACCTACGATGTCGTCAACGCCGGCCCAGACCCGGCCTCGGAGATATCGCGGATCGAAAGCTACTACCTCAGCCACAAGAAAGTGGCTGGCCTATTCGCTACGGGCGGCTCAGATACCTACGCCTGCGGCTTCGTATCCGCCAAGTATGGCCTCGCCAAAGCGGGCGTGATCGTCGCAGGCTTTGACCTCTTTCCGCAGAGTCTGGGTTATATCAATTCCGGGGACATGACCTTCACGGTCGATCAGCAAGCGTATTTGCAAGGCTTCTTGCCAGTCCAGCAGATGTACCTTTATAAGGTTTCAGGCGGCCTCGTCGGCCCAGCAGACAGCGATACCAGCCACGCCTACGTGACCAAAGACAATGTCGGGCTTTACCTTGGCAAGAGTCGTTTTGGGGGCTCGACCAGCGCGGAGCCAACCTAAGATTGTCGAGTCGGCGCCCAATTGCTCCAGCCCTGTATCCGGCAGGGCGAGAGCCGCTCTTGCCCCGTTGTTCACCTTACTCTACGCTGCCTCACCAATTTAGCGTCGTCGGGCGTTTGCCCCACTGCGAATGAGTCTAGACTTGGAAACTAAGAAAGCGCACGCAGCGACGCGCAAGGTTGGCGTCAAGACATCGAACACGATCCTGGAGAGGTTACTGGTCGTTCTCTCCCGTTATCGAGAGGCCAGCATCGCTGTCGTCGCGGTCCTTCTCGTAATCTACTTCCAGTTTGGCAGCGACGGGCAGTTTCTGTCCGCCCAATTTCTGGGCGTCGTCCTTCGCGACACCGGTCGCCTCGGCTTGATCGCCGTCGCCGAAGTCATGCTGATGATCACCGGCGAGATTGATCTTTCCGTCAGCAGCACCTTCTCGCTCGCTCCTTACGTCATGGCCCTTATGTCCGTTGCCTGGGGCGTGCCTCTGGCTGTCGGGGCGGTTGCCGGGCTTGCGCTCGGCGTGCTGGTCGGCGCGGTCAACGGAATCATCACCGTCCGCTTCCGCGTGCCCTCTCTGATCACCACAGTCGGCACACTTTTCTTTCTGCAAGGCATCGTGGTCTCGATTTACAATAGTCAACCGATCGTGACGCCAGTACAGGAGCCGTTCAACGAAATCTTCGGGGAGAGCCTGTACGACCCACGTGGAGATTCCCTCTGGTCCTGGCATAGTCTGACGGCATTCACACCTTTGTTGTGGACTGCCCTGGTCGTCGCAGCAATGGCGCTGGTGTTGAACAGAACGACCTTCGGCCTCCATACCATTGCTACCGGCAGCAACATCGTTGGAGCACGGGAGATCGGTATACGTACCGATCGGGTCAAGGTGTACAATTTCATGATTGCCGGAGGTTGCGCCGCGGCCGCCGGTATCATCAACACCTGCCAGTTCGCATCCGCCGATCCCGCCGCCGGCGGCCCCTTTCTCACTTTGCAGGCTATCGCAGCAGCAGTCATTGGTGGCACTTCGCTGCTTGGCGGTTCCGGCACAGCTATCGGTTCATTGATTGGTGCGTTTGTGGTGGCCACGCTTAACAATGGCCTGGTCATGATGGGCGCGCAGGCCACCGTGTCCGATATCTACCTGGGAGCTGGGATTCTCGCAGCCATGATACTGAACGTACAGGTCGACCGGCTCCGCGCACGAAGACGCATATGAACCAGCAAGATATTCCCGCTCTCGACCCGGAAACCCCGCTCATCCTCGAAATGTGCCACATCAGCAAGACTTTCGGCGCCGTCACCGCGCTCGTCGACGTGAGCATCAAGCTCCGTCAAGGGGAAGTGCTGGCGTTGGTCGGCGATAACGGCGCGGGCAAGTCCACCCTGATAAAGATCCTCTCTGGGTTTCACCATCCTGACTCCGGCACGATTGTCTCGAAAGGGAAAGAGGTACACTTCGGCTCACCGCGCGATGCGCGTGCCCACGGCATCGAAACAGTCTACCAGGATCTCGCTTTGATCGGTGACCTCAGCGTCTACCATAACATGTTCCTGGGGCGCGAGTACCACAAGCGTATCCTGGGTTTGAAACTGCTGGACAACAGAAAGATGCGTGATCTGGCTAAGACCTACCTCGATACGTTGGGCATCGAAATTCCGAGTGTGAACAGGATGGTCGACTTGCTTTCCGGCGGGCAGCGCCAGTCCGTCGCCGTTGCCCGGTCGATTTACTCGTCACCTACCGTCCTGGTCCTGGATGAACCGCTGGCCGCTCTGGGGGTGCGAGAAGGCGCCCACGTGTTGGGCTTGATCCAGAGCCTCCGTCGCCAGCGTAATGTATCGATCATTCTGATCGTGCACAACTATAACCAGGTGTTCGAGGTGTGCGATCGCATCAACTTTCTGCACTCCGGCGAGATCGTGCTCGACGCCTCTACTTCCGATACAACCGAGGAAGAACTGATTCGCATTGTTAAGTCGGGCCTCGGTCGCGAGGCTATTGCGGCCGCGGCAGCGGAAGTCCAGCGCCAAATGACGCAAACTGAGGAGGATTCAGAAGGCTAAATCAGGACGGAAGTAAGCGGAGAGGGTTTTAACAAAATCGGCATTCGCTGATCAGGCCGGCTGGCCTACCTTTTGCTCTCGCTGCATGGCCTTGCTGCCATTGGTTTTTGTCTTCACCACTAGCGACCTGACATTTACATCCGCTTTTTTGCGGTTGCGCGCTTCTTCCAAGAACAATGCCTGGGCATCCACTCGTTCCGCTTCCAAAACCCTGCGAATGTACGTCGGCTCCGTCCTTTGTTCCCGCGCCTTCACATTATCCTTCCAATAAGCGTCGATGCTTTGATCGACGCGCTCCCGCAATTCCGCGTCCTCAACCGGAAAACAGATCTCCACGCGCCGGAAGAAATTTCGCGCTGTCCAGTCCGCGCTCGCGAGATAGATCTCCGGGTTACCTGCATTTTCGAAACGATAAATCCGGCTGTGCTCTAAGAATCGGCCGACGATGCTGCGGACAATCACGTTGTCGCTTACTCCAGGCACGCCTGGACGGAGGCCGCAGACACCTCGGACCAAAAGATTTATCTTCACGCCGGCCTGGGAAGCCAAATACAGAGCTTTGATTACCTCTTCGTCGACCAGCGCGTTCACCTTGCCGAAAATGGCAGCCGGCCTGCCATTTTTGGCGTGGTTCACTTCACGTTGGACCATTTCCAGGACAAACTGGTGAAGCGCCTTCGGCGCCGCCTTAATCTTTTTCAGTTCCGGAAAAACCGAAATACCGGTCAACCAGTTAAACAACTCCGCGCTGTCGTCGGTAATTTCCGGATCGCATGTTAACAACCCGAAATCTTCGTAAGCCTTCGCCGTTGATGGATTATAGTTCCCGGTCCCCAGATGCAGGTATCGACGAATACCGTCCTCTTCCTTACGAACCACCAGCGCGAGCTTTGCGCGCGTCATCAAACCGGCGATCCCATAGACCACGTGCACACCGGCTTCTTGGAGTGTTCTGGCCCATTTTATATTGGCCGCTTCATCGAACCGCGCCTTGAGCTCGATCACTACGGTCACCTGTTTGCCGCTCTCCGCCGCTTCCGCCAAAGAGGCCGCGATTGGGGAAGCACCACTGGTCCGATAGAGCGTCTGCTTGATGGCCAGAACATTTGGATCTTCTGCCGCCTGTTCAATGAAATCGAGCACTGTCTGAAAGCTTTCATAAGGATGATGCAACAGGATCGGTTTCCGGCGGATTTGCGAGAAGATGTCTTCTTGATCACGCGATGCGGTCACGAGAGCCGGCACAAATGGACGGAACTTGAGATCCGGCCGATCTACCTCAGAAATCACCGGCATCAGGCGCAGAAAATTGATCGGTCCATCGACCTGGTAGAGATCGTCCCCGGTCAGGCCAAACGTTTGCAGCAATTGATCAGCAATGTGGGGCGGACAGTCCTGCTGGACCTCCAAGCGGACCGCGTCTCCGCGGCTCCGCTTCCGTAACTCAAGTTCGATCGTCTTCAGCAAATTATCGGTTTCTTCCTCGTCGAGATACAGGTCGCTGTTCCGAGTGACACGAAACTGATAAGCGCCCTTCACTCGAACGCCGTGAAAGAGAGAACCAACATGCGCTTGGATAAGGTTTCCGATGAAAATGTAACGGTACATTCCCTTCTCTCCGGCCCGGTAGGGGAGCAAGCGCGGTAGAATACGCGGTACCTGGACCACGGCTAGATTCGTGCTGATCGCGGCGCCTTCAAGCTCTACGGCAACGTTGAGACTCTTATTTAACAACTGCGGGAAGGGATGGACCGGATCCACCGCGAGCGGCGTGAGCACCGGGTAAACCGATTTCTCAAAGTATTTCGTATAGTAATGCTTTTCTTCGCTGGTGAGCTCGTGGCACCCTAGGAAAAAGACGTTGTTTTCCTCCAAGGCGGGCACCAGCTCCTGGCGCCAAATACGATACTGGTCATCCACCATCTTACGCACCCGCGTCGAAATCGCTGCGAGTTGTTCACCTGGACTCATTTCATCGGGGCCAGGCGCACTGACATTACTTTGATGTTGCTGCTTTAGGCCCGCGACCCTTACCTCAAAGAACTGGTCGAGATTTGAGGCGACAATACAAAGGAATTTCAAGCGCTCCAGGACGGGACTGCTCGGATCCTGGGCCTCTTCCAACACCCGTTGATTATACTCTAACAAGCTTAGTTCGCGGTTGTTGTAGAGCGAGGGATCAGATAGAACCGAGGAGTTTTTTTCTTCCATAGACCCGTTTTCTAATGATCTGTTTTCTCACGCCCTGGCTTGTGCATTCTTAACCCACCGCGACTTTGTGGACGATCAGCGATTTCTGACAGCTACAATACATGGTTTAATAGGCTTTGTCTGTAATCAGAAAAGCGAAATGGAATCCAATATCTCGTGCGTTCATCACGTCACCGCCATTGCCACTGATCGGCAAAGAAATCTGGATAAGTCGCCGAACGAATTCGGGACGAAAGTGCGCCTTCCGCCTCGGATGGAAAGTTTGTGGGCGGGTTTCCGAGGCGGGGTGCCGGCCATCACGCTCCCAACCAAGGACACGGTATGAGCGCTTCCGCTCCGCTGGATTTCGTTCATCGGTTTGTGCCGGGCGCGTCTTCCCGCACACTCCTGCTTCTGCACGGTACCGGTGGCAACGAAACTGATCTTATTCCGCTCGGCCGCGCGCTCGACCCTGAAGCTGCACTTCTCAGTCCGCGGGGCAAGGTGCTCGAGAACGGAATGCCGCGATTCTTCCGTAGACTGGCTGAAGGTGTCTTTGATCAAGAAGATCTTGTTCGTCGGACGCATGAGCTCGCTGACTTTATCGAGCGAGCGGCTATACATTACGCATTTGCGCCCGACAAGATCGTTGCCGTCGGTTTTTCGAACGGAGCGAACATCGCCGTCAGCTTATTATTACTTCGGCCCGAAACGCTTCGTGCCGCCGTTCTGTTTCGAGCAATGGTGCCGTTCGTGCCCGAAAGGCTACCGGATCTTGCCCAGGTAGACGTATGGATCGGAGCGGGAAATCATGATCCCATCATTCCACCATCCGAAACGCAGCGTCTGGTCGAACTTCTCCGTAACGCGCGAGCCAGGGTAACTCCTAGTTTTGCCGATGCTGGTCACGGGTTGACCAATACCGACGTCGAAGCCGCACGTCTTTGGTTGGCAGAGCTGGTTGATGGGGTACGATAGATCAGCTTCTTTAGCCCCTTGCCGGATCAAACTGGAAAGACATTTAGGCTTTGAGCCGGCCGCGGAGTGCATTACCGTTCATCCTTAGCGCCATGGGTTCAGAGGGACTCTCGCAGTCTAGTTTACTCTATCGACTCTCGGACCGGTTGCCGGTGCGCACTGCCCTCCTGGTAGCCGTGCAACATGTGTTAGCGATGTTCGTTGGGGTCATCACCGTGCCGTTGTTGGTGGCGCAATCACTGAGGTTGCCGCCGAATGAAACTGGTCACTTGGTCAGTATGGGGTTGATCGCTTCCGGGTTGGGCACCTTGGTGCAAGTGCACGGTTTCGGTGTTTTCGGGTCCCGTTTGTTAGCGGTACAAGGGACGAGTTTCACGTTCCTGGTGCCGCTCATTCAAGCGGGGCAGGTCGGCGGACTACCGTTGATGCTTGGGATGTCGTTGCTTTGCGCCCCGGTAGAACTGGTGCTGGCTCAGTTCCTGGTCCGGTTGCAACGGTTGTTTACGCCCCTGGTTTCCGGTACCGTAGTGCTCTTGATTGGGCTGTCACTGATCCCGGTCGGATTCAAGACAATGGCCGCCGGTCTGGGCGGGAACAGTCCCGCGTGGGCTGGGTTAGCCGTTGCCGCATTGGTCGTGGCGGTAGTTTTCGGCCTGAATGCGATCCGCTCACCTTGGGCACGGATCGGCGCAATCCCAATCGCGCTCGGGTTCGGATACTTGTTGTGTTGCGGGCTTGGGTTTTTACCGGCAGACACCGGTGCTACCGGGCTCGCCTGGGTGACTTTGCCTCAGCCGTTAAGGTATGGCCTCAGTGTACGCTGGGAGTTTCTGCTCGCGTTCTTGTTGCCTTACGTACTCACGACCTTGGAGACGCTGGGCGACGTAACCGCCACTTCCCAATTGTCGGATGAGCCAATCGAAGGCCCGATTTATTGGCGCCGGGTGCAAGGCGCGGTGATGGGCGATTCGTTGAATAGCGCGGTGGCGGCGTTAATCAATAGTTTTCCTAGCACGACCTTCGCCCAAAATAACGGGATGATTCAGCTGACCGGGGTTGCCGCTCGGGCGGTTGGACTCTCGGTCGGCGGCATCCTCTGCGTATTGGGGCTGGTCCCCTGGGTCGGACATTGGGTCGCGTTATTACCCGGACCCGTGCTCGGCGCCGTGACCTTTCTATTGTTCGGATTCGTGGCCACGGCCGGTATCCGGATTTTGCAACGGGTTCAACTCGGTCACCGCGAACTTTTGGTCCTGGCGTTTTCGCTGGGAGTTGGGATCGGCGTGCAAACGGTGCCCGAGCTTCTTAATCCGCTGCCAGAATCAGTGCGTCTGGTATTTTCGTCCGGGATCACGACGGGTGGGATCTCGGCTTTCGTGCTGAACACGGTGTTGCCGAGTCAAACAAGAAAGGCAGCGGTAAAGGGATCAACCGGGGCGACGGCCGAACCGCTTTCCGGTCGGCCGTCCGAGGAGTAGGGGGTTCGGGGTTGCGGGTTGGCGGGTTGCGGGTCGAGGTGGCCCAGCGCATCGGAGGGTGCGCCGCTTGCGGCGCCCGGAAATAACCCCAGATGCACCGAGGAATCGAGCCAGGTCGTTGCGAAGTACCCAAGCCGCAACCCGCAACCTCCGAGCGAGAGTGAAGCTTGTGCCTGACAGCCGGTCGGCCTTAGTAATTGAACGATATGGTAAATAGCAGCGATAGTGACAAAACGGCTGGCCGTGGGGGACGGGCTGCTAAGAAGACGCAGGTCGATGTCGATGGAAGACGGCTTGAGCTCTCAAATCTCGAAAAGATCTTTTACCCAAAGGTCAAATTCACCAAAGCCCAGGTGATCGATTATTATGCCCGGATCGCTCCGGCACTTCTGCCGCATCTAAAAAATCGTCCGGTTAGCCTCAAACGTTATCCGGACGGTGTGACCGGTTCGTATTTTTTCGAGAAGCAGGCTCCTTCACACCGACCCACATGGATCGAGACTACTCCGGTCGAAAGTGAAGACCGGCGGATCGACTATTGCATGATCAATGATCTACCGGCTCTCGTCTGGACGAGCAATTTGGCGAACCTGGAGCTGCATACCTTCCTCCATTGTGCGCCGAAAATTGAGATCCCGACGATGTTGGCGTTTGATCTCGATCCCGGAGAAGGAACCGACATTTTGCTCTGCGCTCAGGTTGGGCTCTGGATACGCGATCTGCTCGAAGAGTTAGGAATCGCGTCGTTTCCCAAGACATCTGGATCCAAGGGTCTGCAGCTATACGTGCCGCTGAATATCCCAATTGACTATGATAAAACGAAAGCCTTTGCTCATGCGCTGGCGGAGCGGTTGGAAAGTGACCACCCAGATCAGATCGTTTCCAAAATGCAAAAAAGGCTCCGCATTGCGAAAGTGTTTGTCGACTGGAGCCAGAATGATGAGCATAAGACGACGGTGACGGTCTATTCCCTCCGGGCCAAAGATCGGCCGACGGTCTCGACTCCGGTGACCTGGGAAGAAGTCGAGTTAGCGCTGCGAAAAAAGGATCCGAAACAACTCGTGTTCGAGTGGCACGAAGTATTGGAACGGGTGGAGAAAAACGGAGACCTGTTTGAGCCCGTTCTCAAGCTCCAACAGAGGTTACCTTCTCTGAAGGCGCTCGCCGGGGCACGAGGAGGCAACGTCGTCGGGCGCTCGCGCACATCGCAGAAATCTTCTGAAAGGCCAGATCGGACCGGCCGCGCTCCGTACAAGGCTCACCGTGCCAAACGAAAATTGGAGTCTACCAGTGAACGGGAAGCGGAACAGACAACTGGGAAAGAAGTTACGGTCGCCGTTCAGGAGAATAACGTTTCGCCAGAGGTAAAAATCTCCGCACTGCGACAGCTTCGGCCGATGTTAGCTAAGAGCGCAGATGCAGCTTTTAATGATCCGGGATGGATCTTTGAGATTAAGCTCGATGGTTATCGAGCACTCGCATTGGTTGACCGAGACAGCGTAAAGCTCATTTCCCGGACCGGGAATGAGCTTAGCGCAGCCTATCCTGCAATCGTCGACGATCTCGTTGCTACGAATCTGACCGCCGTTTTCGACGGCGAGATTGCGGTGCTGGATGAGTCAGGCGTTCCTAGATTCGCCCTGCTGCAAAACTATCGGACCGCTCACCGGGGTCATCTGGTCTATTATGTTTTTGATCTGTTATTTCTGAACGGACGAGATTTGAGAAATCAGTCTTTAGTGGAGCGCAAAGAGGCTTTGCGGCGGATCCTGAATGGTTCGGAAATTGTCCGATACGTCGAGCACGTCGATGGGACCGGGAAAGCGTTCTTCGACCTGGCCAGGGATAGGGGACTGGAGGGAATCGTTGCGAAGAAGAAAAGCGCAGCCTACTTCAGTGGTAAAAGGGTTGATCATTGGCTCAAAATTAAGTGCCGGCGAGTCGAGGAGGTGATCATTTGTGGCTTCACCGAGAGCCGCGTTAACCAAAATACGCTCGGAGCCTTGCTCGCCGGTGTGCCGGAAGGCGCCGCGCTGAGGTATGCCGGACTGGTTGGCACCGGCTTAAATCGAACTCCGGGCCTGATCACAAATCTCAGAAAACTTGTCACCGGAGAACGGCCGTTCCAAGGAGCGCCGAAAACCGACATGCCGATTCGCTGGGTCGAACCCAAGCTGGTTTGTTCGGTGGAGTTTCAAGAATGGACGAAAGATGGCATTCTTCGAGGAGCATCATTTGTGTCGTTGCGCACGGATAAAACGGCTAGCGAGATCGCGTGAGGTAGCGCGTGTCGGTCGCTGGACCGCCTGCTCAGATTTTGGATGATCCGCAAAGATTTGCCCACAAAACAACGTTCGGCCGGGTGCTTGATCTGGCTCTGTTGGCAGGGACGGACACGCTTTACCTCAAGCCGCTTTGGAACGGCTAGGTTGAAAAAAACGTCTCGGGTTGGAGGAGAACTTGATCCTCGTGAACGGTCCTTGATGTCCACTGCATGCGGCGCATCGCGTGCCAGTCGAAAGGCCTATACCATCGCCGTCACATTCCCGGCAAAGCTCACAGGCTTCCACATTGACGACGTGTCGATAAAGATCCCGCTGGCGCTCGGCTTCGTGGGAAACATGTCCCTCGCACTCTTCGCGTGAGTCGGCTGATCCGATAATGGCATAGATTGAGCCGCTCTCAATATCCTGGCATTCCACGATGTATCGCCATCTTGTTGCGGCAGGAATGTCAACCATACCAGGATATTGTAGTTCCGTGGCTCCACTAATACAAGATATTGTGTTCGTCTTTTTGAAAAAAAAGGTGCATCCGGGAGAGAGTTGTATTACGAATAGGTAAGCACCTAATTATCAGGGCCTTACCCATGAAATCTATTTGGAAAGGCGCAATTAGCTTTGGTTTGGTAAACATCCCGGTTCGGCTTTATTCGGCTACGGAGCGGGAAACGGTAGCATTTCACATGCTCTCCAAGAAGGACCATTCCCGAATTCGGTTTCTGAGAGTATCTGAAGCGAACGGCAAGGAGGTTCCCTACGAAGACATCGTTAAGGGGTACGAACTAGAAGACGGAGGCTATGTCGTTGTGTCTGACGAGGAGTTGGCTGAAGCTGCTCCTGAAAAATCGAGTACGATCGAGATCCAGGAATTTGTGGATGAGTCGGAGATCTCGAGTCTGTACTTCGACAAGCCCTACTATCTGGAGCCGGATAAGAGTGCGGGTAAGGCATACGCTCTCTTGCGTGATGCGTTGGGCAAAAGCCGTAAGGTCGGAATTTCTCAATTTGTCTTACGCAATCGAGAGCATCTCTGTGCGCTGAAAGCGATGGACGAAGTTTTGGTGTTGAATGCGCTCCGTTTCGCATCGGAGATTAGAGAAACCTCTGAGCTGTCAGTCCCGAAAAATGAGAAAATCACTCAGAGCGAGATAAATCTTGCGCTCAAACTGATCGAGGGCCTTACCGATAAGTTCGATCCGAAGAAATACAAGGACACCTACGCCGAGGAGGTCAAAAAAGTGATCGATGCGAAAGCGAAGGGCCAAAAAATCAAGGCTCCGGCCAAAACTGCGCCGTCCACTAAGGTGATCGATCTCACAGCTGCTCTCAAAGAGAGCCTGAAGACACCAAAAAAGAAGCGAGTGGCATAGGGCGGGGTGGAATGGCCGATAACAAATAATCAATAGCCGATTTGAGTTGGGTCGCGGGGAAGCGATCCCTTTCCGCCATTCGCGGCTCTCATGACGCAAAAGGACTCGTTGGCTACACGGCGCTCGGTCGTCAACCGGCTTGGAATCTTCATCCTCCTGCTTGGTGTGGTTTGTGCAGGCACGGTTTATTGGACAGGAAAGAATCGGCTGGCAAGCCGCTCACACGGTTGGGAAACGGTTGATAACGGCTCCCGGGACGACACACTTTCGTTCGAAGATTCAAAGACTTCCTCTCGGAGCACCGAGATGAATTTCGGAAAGGTCGGAGTCTTAGTTTCGATTTGGTTCCGACGTTGGGAGGGGCTGGAAGATTTCGAGCGTTTGGCAATCATGATCGAAGTGAGTTCCCTCCTCGGGGCATCGACCTGTTTCCTAATCGCCAACCGGCGGCTCGGTAGCTGAATTTGCGGAAAAAGAATATTGACGCGCTTGGGCAGACGGCGGCCCATTTTGATCGTAACGAAAGGCATGTTATCTCGCGGATGATACACTAGATGACAACCGAGTAATGTTTGCACTTTGCCCCGCTGCGGAGTAGACAGACGGTTGAGTCTGAGCGCAAATATAGGCGACCCTGACCTTGCGTAGGGGCAGAAAGACCGTTAAGGAACGATCGAGACCGCTGGTAAAAGATGTGTGTCGCTACAGAAGCAATTTCACGAATTGTCGCCGCTCCCCTCTGGAGTTGGCAAACCGCCTATGGCCCGGCTTTTGTCGCCGCCTCTGCACGCGACATTGATCCCGATGTTTGGGCGAACGCTTGGAGTCAGCACGCTAAAGGCAACCGGTTTAATGAGGTCGTCGAGCAAGGCCTAAGCGACCAATTCGAGCAACGCTATTTCGTGTTGGTGAATTCTCGGCGAGAACAGGTCTCGATTCAGACCTTTTTTGTTATTAAACAGGACCTGACCGCTGGGCTGCCGAAGACCATGCGAAGCACGGTGACCCGACTTCGCCGGCGGTGGCGCTCTCTGTTTTTCATGCAGATGCTAATGGTCGGAAGTCCGGCTGAGGAAAGTCTACTCGACTGCGAGGAGCCCTGGGCCGTCGAGGCGTTGCGGATGGCTCTGGAGCGATATGCGCGGCAGGCGCGCATCGGATTGGTTTTATTGAAAGACTTCCCGGCGGAATATCGGGAATTGTTGAAGGTCTTTACCAGCCAAAATTATCAGCGCATTCCCGGGCTGCCCGGAGTCAAACTTGAACTGGATTTTTCCTGCTTTGAAGAGTTCATGGCGAAAAAGCTCAGTAAAGTTTACCGAAAGAATTTGCGCCGAAAATTCAAAGTGCTCGAGTCGTTACCGCCAGTAACTCTTGAGGTTCACAATGGGTGCACTCCGGAGCAAGTTGACGAGATTTTTCCGCTGTACTGGGAGGTCTATCAACGAGCGAAATTGAGCTTCGAAGTGCTCAACCGAGAGTATCTGATCCGGCTCGGGCAAAGTATGCCGGATCGGATCCGATTGTTCCTTTGGCGGCAAGAAGGTCGCTTGGTCGCCTTCAACATGGGAATCGTCCATGATGGAGTGATCGACGATCTTTACGTGGGGTTCGACTATGAAGCAGCTTCGAAGCTAAATCTCTACTTTCTGACCTGGCGAGACGTGGTGGAGTGGAGCGTTCAAAACGGAATCAAAACTTATCGCTCCGGGCCGCACAATTATGATCCCAAGCTGCATCTCCGGTTGAGTTTGGTGCCGCGTGATCTCTACGCGCGCCATCTCTCACCGATTTTGAATCCAGCGCTGCTATTGGCGATGAAGTGGCTCGGCCCGACCCGATACGAACCGATTCTCAAACAATTCCCGAACGCGCACGAGCTGTAGTTTAGTAGCGACAACAAACGGCCGGACAAGCTTGGACAGAAGGTCGCAAAGACAGATTTTGAACAGGAGATCGCAAAGATCTCGGAGGGGTAAAGGCTTGAGAGGCAATTCTAAAGCCGCCTTTTGCGAGCGCCTCGGTCCATGACTGGCTTTGGACTCCGGAGCTACGAAGTCTAATGAAACCGATTTTCCTTTGTGCCCTGGTTGCGGCTTGCCGCGCTGTGATCTCCTGTTGTGTCTCTGCGACCTTCTGTAAAAGCGTCAGACCTTGGAAACTTCGCCAGGAGTAACCGCCGTCTTCGGTTTGTCCTTGTTCAAATCTGGATCAAGGAAGCCGAGCGCATGCGGCGGCTTGATAACGCGAACTCCGGCCTTTTTCTGTTCTTCCAAAATCTGCTGATGCAGCTCATGCATCTTGGTCCAATGCACCTTTGGCTTGTAGTGGTGCTCTGCATGGTAGCCGTTGTTGAACCAGATCAGATTGTAAAGCTTGTCGTAACTGCTCACACCCCAAGCCATCGGCTCGTCCGGATTTCCGCCGAAATGACGATAGTAGCCGTTTAGATATGAAAGGCAGTGGCCGAGGTAATAGAACGGCAGATAGAACAGCATAAACTGCCAATTCAAGAAAAAGCCGATGATGACCAGGATCACCCAAGAAGCGATTTCGAAGACTCCCCAGTACGCGTTGAAAGCGTTACGTTTCTTGACTTCTCTAAAGATCGCTTTGGGGTCATCGCGAAAATAGCTCAAAAAAACGTATGACCAGACATTCTCCGCTTCGTGATCGTGGCCATGCTTATAAATGGAAATCGGATCGACCGTGTCTCCCTCACCATCCGGATAATCACTGTTACCCTGATGGTGCTTGAGATGAATCAAGTGATAGAACTGCTGCGAATAGCCCATCGTTACCGACAGCAACCAGCTGAAAAATCGGTTAGCCGGTTTCCATTTAAAGTAAGGATTATGTATGAAATTGTGAGCGATTCCGTTGATGTTCCAGGAGATGCTGACGGAGTAAACGAAACCCAGAATCAGCATGATCCACAGCGGAGTGTGCGGAAACAAAAAGAACATCGAAATCACAAATCCGGTATGGGAGAGCATCGCAACTACCGGAATCCAGTCTTTATTGGAATGGGCCAAAATCTTCATATAGCCGTTGACACCATCACCATCATGGTAAACGAAAGGACTTGCAACCGTCTTCCGAAGGGCTCGCCAGTAATTTACTGAGTTGTAATATTTTAAAATGCTTGTTACGTCCGACCGCGAATCCTCTGCCGGGCAACTCGATCCCCCTCCTGGGCGTGCTTGGTTTTTAAATCCCTATCTCCAGATTGGAGTGAGTGTTCTGCTCAATGCAGCGGCTCAGATTCTCATTAAGATCGGTACCGGGCACGCATCGGATCAATCACTGCTTTCCGTTTCCAGTCTGACCTCTGGCGCCATGTGGCTCGGAATCGTCGCGATGGTGCTCGCTTTGGTTTCCTGGCTTTATGCGTTGCGATCGGTTCCGCTTACCATCGCCTTCACTTTGGCGGCCGGTACTCAAGTGATAGTGCCGCTAGGTTGTTGGATCTTTCTCGGCGAGCAGATCTCCCTACTCCGTTGGGGCGGAATTCTTCTCGTTACATTTGGCATTCTGCTGGTTGCTCAACCGCTTTCAAAAGTTGAGGAGCGATTATGAACCCGCTCTATTTTTTGTTGCTCCTGGTCTCCAATGCCAGTGGAATTGCCGGGCAGCTCTTCTTCAAGAGAGGTATGGGCGACACCGTGCAAATGGCGGGCTGGCAAAGAGCCTCGTGGGTCGGAACCGGAATTGCATCGAAGGCCCTTAGTTTCTTCTGCTGGGTCCTGTTGCTCTCCCGATTCGAGCTCAGTTATATCTATCCTTTTGAAGCTCTGGACCCGATTTTTGTTGCGCTGGCGGCTGCCCTTTTTCTAAGAGAGAAGCTCAGTTTCCGGTTGCTTTTGGGGATCTCAATTATTAGCGCCGGAATTGCGATCGTCTCGATCACGTAGTAGCGGGGATGTTCCTGCCTGCGCAATGGGAGGTTAGGCCGAGCGGTCGTGATGATATCACAAAACCATTTCCGCTCTTGGTTCCGGAGCTGGAAGGTCCGGACTACTACTCATCCTGCTGTCTCTGAGCCAATCAGAGCGGGCCAGATTCGCTCGACCGCCTTCCGGTTTCGTTCGGAAGCAAACATCGGGTCCGGCGGCGGTTTCTTTGGATGATCAATCTGCGCGGTTTTTCGCTGGGTCCACCGGGCGTAACTGGCCGGCGAATGGGCCCCGCAGATATCTCCGCCGACTACTAACGAACCGAGCCGAATCTGTGCGATTGCCCAAACCAGGTCATCGGCAGTGAAGAGCCCTTGTTCCCAATCGGTTACTGCGTCCTCAGGGGTCAAACAATCAAAGTCGACGGTAATATAAACGTGGCGGCCCCTCAATGTATCAACAAACTGCCTGAATTTTCTGCGCCAATTCTCCGCGTTCATACCGGTCCAGCGCTGGCGGGCGGACTCACTGAATCGATCAATCCAGGGCCAAACTTCCAGTTTTCCCGACCGCAGCGCCGCGTGGTTAGCGAACCAGCGATGCGGTGGATTCAGCTCGAAATTGGCACATCCCCAAATTGCCGCTCTGGTAATCGGTGTACTCTCCAGCGCTCGGTTCATCCAGGTACCACAACACCACGAAGGCGGCCGGGTGTCCCAGTCCGGATGATTATCAAACGAGACGAGAATGAAAGGTTCACGGACCTGCCGGATCCAAAGACCAGTGAGATGATGGAAATCGCCCGATCCATAAAGAGTAAAGGGAGTCATCCTAGTTCCGATTTCTTGCCAAAACGCATTAATGAGTCGAGCGGGAGCGCAATAGCGGAGTTGCGGACCCCAGCTCCGGCAATTCTGGATTTGTAAGATCGCTGCCGTTCCAGCCGGCCATGCGCCGTCGAGGTCGATGATCTGGCAATCCGTCATTCTCGCCATAGGCTCGAATGAAATGACAAATGACAAATAGCAAATGACAAATAGGATGATTCTTTACCCTCAAGCTGGACTGATTTGTCATCTGTCATTTGTCATTTGTCATTTCATTCGAGTCTAAGACGAGAATGACACTCCAAGACATTCAAGCTGCCAAAAAACGAATCAAAGGCGGTATCTATTACTCGCCTTGTCCCATTTCGGGACAGCTCTCTGAATTCGCGGGCTCACAGGTCTATTGCAAACTGGATCATTTACAGCGGACCGGTAGTTTCAAAGAACGGGGTGCCCGAAACGCGCTTTTGCTTTTGGATTCGGGCCGCTGCGAGAAAGGAGTAGTAGCGGCGTCGGCTGGCAATCATGCTCTGGGCCTGGCCTACCATGGCAAACTGCTAGGCATCCCGGTGACGGTGGTAATGCCGGAAACAGCACCACTGATTAAGATCACGAGCTGCCAAAGGCTCGGCGCGAATGTGTTAATTCGGGGAAGTAATTTCGCGGAAGCACGAGCCTTTGCGGACAATCTCGTCGCTGGCGAAGGCCTCACTTATATCCACGGTTATGATGATTGGGAAATAATCGCCGGCCAGGGAACAATGGGACTCGAGATTCTGGATCAGGTCCCGGAGGTTGACGCGATCCTGGTTCCAGTCGGAGGCGCCGGCTTGATCGCGGGAGTTGCGTTGGCGGTCAAGAGCTTGCGGCCCGAGGTGCAAATTATTGCTATCGGAGCCGAAAATACTCCTAGTTTCGCAGAGGCCTTGCGAGCAGGGAAGCCGGTGCGGGTCATCAATCACCCGACCTTGGCCGACGGTTTAGCAGTTCCGGAAGTTGGCAATAATGCATTCTCGGTAGCCAGACGCTACGTCGATCATCTGGTTAGCGTTTCGGAAGATGAGATCGCGCTCGCGATTCTGCGGATCATCGAACTGGAGAAAAGTGTGGTTGAAGGTTCTGCGGCGGCGACTTTAGCGGCCCTACTCAGCGGCAAGCTACCCGAGCTTGAGGGGAAAAAAGTGGTGCTCCCGTTTTGCGGGGGAAACATCGATCCGGGTATTTTGAATCGGGTCATCGAAAAGGGGTTGGTTGCGGACAATCGGCTTTTTCGTTTCACTGCAACGATTAGCGATCGGCCTGGTGGTTTAGCTGCTCTGACGCAGGTGATTGCGTCAGTCGGGGCCAGCGTCAAAGAGATCACTCATGATCGCACGTTTGGCCGAGCGGAAGCGTCGGCCGTACAAGTAATTTGCATCGTCGAAACACGAGATCGCGAACATATCGCGGAACTGCAGCAAGCGCTCCAGAAGAGCGGTATTCGCTGCAGTCAGGGCTGAAGAGGATCAGCTATCGCAGCGGCGAACCGCTCGATTGCCCATTGACCCTGGTTGCTTGCTTTTTATAGTTAAGTACCCGGGTTATCTTCCCTCCGGGGCAACTTCTACCTTAATACATTTATGGCTCTCTCAATTGGCTCGAACGCACCAGATTTTGCTCTCAGTACAAAAGACGCTTCCGGCATCCGCCTCGTCTCGCTTAGCGATAATTTCGGCAAAACCAATACTCTGGTCCTGTTTTTTCCGGCCGCATTTACCAGCGTTTGCACTGCAGAAATGTGTGATCAAACCGAAGTGTTCGGAACCTACGAAGGGTTGAACACTGCGGTATTCGGAATCAGTGGAGACAGCCCATTTTCTTTGGAAGCCTGGGCGAACCAGGAGAAGATTCGGATTCCATTACTGAGCGACTACGATCATTCGGTCGCTCGGGGCTATGGAGTAGCCTACGATAGCTTTCCTCCTGGTACGAACCTTCCATTGATTGGGCTTGCAAAACGATCTGCTTTCATAATCGACCGCAACGGAGTGATACAATACGCCGAGAGCTCTGATAATCCGAAGCAGCTGCCAGACTTTGAAGCGATCCAGGCGAAGCTAAAGGAGTTAGCCTAATTATGCCGATGGAGCATGTGATCGGCACGTTCGCTTATGGAAAAGGCAAACGAGCCAGATTCTATTCATTGCCCGCGCTGGAAGAAGCGGGAATCGCTCCGGTTTCTCGACTTCCGGTCAGTCTCCGAATCGTGCTGGAATCGGTTCTCCGGAACTGTGATGGAAAGAAGGTTACCGAAGAAGATGTCACGACGCTGGCGCGTTGGAATGCGAAGCACCCGGCGGAGGAAGAGATTCCGTTCGTCGTGGCCCGGATCGTATTGCAGGATTTCACCGGTGTGCCGTTGCTGGTTGATCTGGCGGCCATGCGTGGAGCGGTGGCACAAGTCGGTCAAGACCCTAAAATTATCGAACCACTGGTGCCAGTTGACCTGGTTGTCGATCATTCGGTCCAGGTAGATTTTGCCGGGATCCCAGAAGCGATCGAGCTCAATCTCGAATATGAGTTTAAACGTAATCGAGAACGTTACGAATTTCTGAAGTGGGGCCAACAAGCGTTCAAGACCTTTGGCGTGGTGCCTCCTGGCATCGGCATCGTGCATCAGGTGAATTTGGAATACCTTGCTCACGGTGTGCTCAGTGCTTCCTCTCCGGAAGGCGAAATTTGTTATCCAGACACATTGGTTGGAACCGATTCGCATACCACGATGATCAATGGACTTGGCATCGTCGGGTGGGGAGTCGGTGGGATCGAAGCGGAAGCCGGCATGCTTGGCCAGCCGGTCTATTTCCTTACTCCGGAAGTGGTGGGAGTGCATCTTTCCGGCAAGCTTAGAGAAGGCGTCACTGCCACCGATCTAGCCTTACGCGTTACGCAGATGCTGCGAGCGGAGAAGGTTGTAGGCAAGTTCGTTGAATTCTACGGAGAGGGTGCGGCCTCACTGCCGCTGCCAGACCGGGCTACGATCGGAAACATGGCTCCGGAGTATGGGGCAACCATGGGATTCTTCCCGGTGGATTCCGAATCGGTCAACTACCTGCGGATGACTGGACGAACGGAGGAAACGATCGATCGGTTCGAAAAATATTTTCAGGCTCAGCAGCTTTTCGGCATGCCCAAGAAAGGAACGATCGATTACAGCGTCGATCTTGATCTTGATCTATCGTCAGTTCAGCCGAGCGTGGCCGGCCCCAAACGGCCGCAAGATCGCGTCGATCTGGAATCACTCGGCCAAACCTTTCATTCGCTGCTCAGCAAGCCGGCGGCTGAAGGCGGATACGGCAAGGACCCGGAAAGTCTGGCGCAGAAGGTGACTGTCTCAATGAACGGAAAGGAACCGACGGGGCAACCGGAAAAATCTGGAGCGATCGGCCACGGTAGTGTCTTGATTGCGGCCATTACCAGTTGCACGAACACCAGTAACCCAAGCGTGATGCTGGGGGCTGGACTGCTCGCGAAGAAAGCGGTGGAACGTGGGATGAAGGTGAATCCCACCGTTAAGACATCTCTGGCGCCGGGTTCGCGGGTGGTAACCGACTATCTGCAAAAGACTGGATTGCAGCCTTATCTGGATGAACTCGGATTTAATATTGTTGGGTACGGATGCACCACCTGCATTGGAAATTCGGGACCGCTGCACCCCAACATCGAGCAGGCACTCTCCGATAAAGACTTTGTGGCCGCATCCGTCCTCTCTGGCAACCGAAACTTCGAAGCGCGGGTACACCAAAGCATCAAGGCAAATTTCTTGATGTCGCCTCCGTTGGTTGTTGCCTTTGCCTTGGCCGGCCGCGTTGACGTCGATCTTGCGCACGAACCGATAGGCAAAGACAAGGATGGCAGCGATGTTTATCTCAGCGATATCTGGCCAACGCTACAAGAGATTCGCGCAACTATGGAGACGGCGTTGTCGCCGGAGGTGTTTCGTAGATTGTACGCCGATTTCGCGAGCCAAAATCCTAAATGGAACGAGATCTCCTCGTCTACCGGAGAGTTATATCAATGGGATGAAGACAGTAACTACATCCACGAACCGCCATTTTTTGCTGACTTCTCGATGGAGCCGGGAACAATCGAAGATATCGTCGATACGCGACCCCTGGGAATCTTTGGCGATTCGGTGACGACTGACCATATCTCACCGGCAGGAGCCATTAAACAAAGCTCGCCCGCTGGCCAGTATTTGATCAGCCGCGGTGTGCAACCGATCGATTTCAACAGTTATGGTAGCCGGCGTGGAAATGACTTGGTTATGACCCGCGGGACGTTTGCCAATGTTCGGATCAAGAACCTGATGGTGCCCGGCGTCGAAGGAGGAGTGACGAAGCACTATCCGAGTGGTGATCAGCTTTCCATCTACGAAGCGTCGGTACGATATCAGGAGCAGAAAGTTCCGCTGATCGTGATTGCCGGGCATGAGTACGGTACTGGATCGAGCCGCGATTGGGCGGCGAAAGGCACTCGGTTACTTGGAGTAAAAGTGGTTATTGCTGAGAGTTTTGAGCGGATCCATCGATCCAATCTGGTAGGAATGGGCGTACTGCCGTTACAGTTTGCGGAAGGGACGAATGCCCGATCATTGAAACTGGATGGATCGGAAATGTTCAGTGTCATTGGCTTGAGCGACGTGATTCGGCCGCGTCAAAAGGTTCGATTCCGTATCAAACGGAAAGACGGCCAAACCGAAGAGATCGACGCAATTCTCCGGATCGATACGCCGATCGAAGTCGATTATTACCGGCATGGCGGGATATTGCCGTATGTGCTGAGGGAATTGTTGAGCCGAGCAGGGTGAGGAGCGCCGGCAACGCCGGTCTTCGGTAGCGGCGACTTGCCTGTCCGACATAGTCCTGTATCGCCGAGGTAGTCGCCTGTCGCGAGCGGGAAGACGTCGGATCCCCTTTGAGACCCCTGCGTTACGGGGCAAACCGATCGGACGAATCCGATTCGTGTGGCTGACCTAGGGGCGCAGTCGCCATCGCTCGCCATCACTGGTTTTCATCCAATGCCGGTTTTTCGCGCCTTGCGATCAGGGGTGTTGCTTTAACGTCGGAGATATCGTCAGGATCCGATAGCGGTCGTCGACGGCGAGCTCGCAGATTGCGTCGATCGCATAGTTAGCGCTGGGAACTCCTCCGGGTTGGGCGGACACCGTATCGAGCTGACCAAAGTTGCCGATGGCGCGGAGAATTCGCGTAGTTACGTGCCGGATAATTCCTTCCTCGTGAAGTAAAAAACGAGAGCCGCTCTGCCATTTCAGCGAGTGAAACGCCACGTCGATCGTCGGCTCCACCGATGCCAGTTCCGGAGAAACCCGCAGCAGTAGAGACGGACCGGAAATCGAATATGCGCGGTCATTCTCGATCCGGTAAATCGCTAAGCTGTTCAGGTGTCGGTGTACGCGATACCAAAGGGCTAAATGCCGCGAATCGGGCGCCCATTCAGCATGGAAAGCGGCCGGTGCAGTATCGAAGAATTCGGCCACTTCCTGAAGCGCGCCAAGATTTTTCTTGGTGCGCGCGTTTACCAGAAAGATGCCGAAAGAACCACGGTCATCCTCGTGAGCGGCCACTGTGTACGCTTGGTTGGGTGATAACCCATTTTCGATCGGAACAAATTGGCCGACCTGATAGCGCCAGTCGGCTGTGGCGAACGTCCGGGTCTGGCTGGTTAGAATTGCGGAGCATACGAGGAACAACGGCCAACGGCGTCGCATGGGAGAGGCTAATTGGTAATCAGTAATCAGTAATCAGTAATCAGTAATCAGTAATCAGTAATCAGTAATCAGTAATCGGGTGTTACGGACAGCACGGTTAGTTGATCCGTTCGCGTTCGAAATAGGATACAAACGCAACCAGTGTGGCCGCGACGTAGGCTTTTCGAAGTCGGGGCGGTAGCACGCCTCTCTGGCATTTGCATTGCTGATTACTGATTACTGAATACCGCTGACTGCTTGCCGGTCACCAGGCGGATAACCCAAACATTGGTTGGGATCACTTGAATGATCCAGTCCAGGGCCGGCGCGAAGATCGGTTGCTCTGGCTCGCCTATCCGAGATGGCATGACCAAGAGATCTGCGCCGTTCGATTGAATAAACTCGCAGGCAGTGAATCCGGTGTTTCCGCGAACTGCGTGGGTGTCGATTTCCAGCGGTTTAGAACATAATTCGGCGGCAAGCGCTTCGAGGTTTTGCTGAGAAGAGGGAGCGTCGGCTCCCAACGCTTTTTCTTTGGCCTCGGCGAACGTGGTTTGGACGTGAAGCAGCGTCAGTTTTTTTGCGCCGATCCGCTCGGCCAAATTGGCGCCGCGCTGCGATACCTGGCGGCTGAACGGAGTAAAATCAGGAATCGCGACAAACACGTGCCCGGGTGGGGGGGCGCCCTCTTTTGGCTCAACAAACAGAAAGAGATCGCAGGGGGCCTCACGCAAGAGCGAGCGAGCAACGTCCCCGGTAAAATTGCGATGCACACTTTCCTGTTCCAGTGCGCCCGCGATCAGCAAATCGATTTGCTGCGCCGATAGCACATTCAGGATTGCTTCGGACGGCGAGCCGGCTTGAAAATGAATGGGCGCGTCTTCCGAGAGTTTCAAAGATCGGAGCGTCCCTCGAAAACGCTCCACTTTGTCGGAGCTCTCTTCGGCAGCATGGATTAGATGAAGCGGAACGTCGAACAGATCGCTGATGCGTCCTGCTTCTGCTAACACATCCCTAAAACGAGGTGAAAAAGTCGTGGCGACTCCGGCTCGGCGATACACGTAACGGAGCCTACTTTAGTTCAGTTAAAGCAACAACCTGGATTCTCCGGAGAGTTGATAAAATAGCCGAAAATGAGTCCCCGATCTACCCCAGATATTTCTTACGCAGATATTCTATGCGGTACTTCGCCTGGGTGGGTTCGCCGGTAACGCGGGCCATCAAATCGTTGGGCAGAAACTTTTTACCTGGCCGATGGACCTCTGTTCGCAGCCAAGTCAACAACGGCTGATATTCGCCTTCGGCCAGTGAATCGGTCAAACCAGCAACGTGTTGCTCGGCGAAATTCATGAGTTGTGCGGCGTTGAGGTTACCTAAGGAATAAGTTGGGAAATAGCCGAGAGCCCCCATGCTCCAATGAATGTCCTGCAGAACACCGACTCGATCATCAGGGACCTTCAATCCGAAAAGTTCTTCGAAATTCGCGTTCCAGATCTCCGGCAAATCGCCCACCGCGATTTTGCCTTCAATCAACCCCAGCTCAATTTCAAAACGCAGCAGGACGTGCAAATCGTAGGTCACTTCGTCGGCTTCAACGCGAATAAAGGAGGGGGCTACTCTCTGTATGGCGCGAACGATTTGGTCGATCCCGAATCGTTTGAGATCAGCGAAATGTTCCAACGCGACCGGATACCATCTTTCCCAAAAAGAACGACTGCGCCCAACATGATTCTCCCAGAGGCGGGATTGCGACTCATGAATTCCTAACGAAACTGCCGAGCCCACCGGTGTGCCGAACGCTTCCGGACGGAGACCCTGTTCGTACAATGCGTGCCCAGTTTCATGCAAGATTCCGTAAAGAGAGAGCTGGAAAAGCTTTTCGTCATAGCGCGTGGTGATCCGATGATCGGAAGGTCCCAACGAGGTAGCGAACGGATGGGTGGTCGTATCGATCCGTCCCGCGCCAAAATCATAACCGATCGCTTCGGCAATGATTCGATTGAATTTCTGTTGGTTAGCGATCGGATAGTTGCCGGCGAGCGATTCACCGCCAGTTTGGTCGCCGATTTGCTGGACCAACGCTTTGAGAGCTGGCTTTAGCTCGGCGAAAACGGGGGCAACATAAGCCGCGGTTGCTCCTGGCTCGTAATCTTCGAGTAGCGCGTCGTAAGGCGAAGTCGCAAAACCATACCGCTGCGCTTTCTCGATGGTCATCGACACGATCTTCTCGAGGTGGGGTCGAAATGCCGAAAAGTTTCCGGCTTGTCGCGCGTGTCTCCACGCTTCCCGGCTCAACGCCGCCGCCTTTTCGAATTTTTCGACGAATTCTACCGGCAATTTGGTGGCACGCTCATAGCTTCGGCTCCATTCGCGGATGTTAACGCCTTCATCAGACTCCGGGGTAAAACCAGCTTGGCGGGATGACTCCAACCATTCTCCGACTAGCGGATCGGTGAATAGCGCGTGCGCTTTGGCTCCAAGATAACTCAGCTGCTCGGCTCGATACTCCACACCCTTGGCCGGCAGATAGGTTTGCTCATCCCACTCGAGCACCTGAGATGATGATCTTAGCAGGCTTATCTCTCTGGTGCGATCTAAAAGCTTCTGATACGGCGTAACGTCCATCTGACGACGATGAGCCAATCTCATTGCCGGAGCAAACCGGTTTTTCGAGAACGAGATGCCGCTTGCTCTGGCTACATGGCATGAACTATAAACCGCTCGCATGGAAGCGATTTTTGGCATTGTCCTCGGCGTTATCGCGTTTCTATTGATTTACTGCCTGCTCGGAGGCGTCTATACCGTCACGCAAAACGAGCGGGCCGTGGTCACGAATTTTGGCAGGGCCGAACGTATTGGCAAGAAGACGACGTTAGATCTTCCAATCGCGGATTATCTGACTCCGGAGAACCGTGAACGATATGAATACCCGCAGATTCGCGTGATCGGTCCGGGAGGACCATACCTACGGCTGCCATGGCAGCGTATTTACAAAGTAAATTTGGCAATTCAAACAATGAATGTTGCCTTTGATCCGGATGCTCCCGGCGCCAATGCCAATGGCACCATTCTGGAGGCAGTGACCAAGGATCAGCTGAATATCGGATTGAGCGGACAAATCCGGTACAAGGTAAGCGAGCAGAATCTCTATGCTTATTTATTCGGCGTTAAGAAACCGATTTCTCACGTCCTCGGTTATTTTATTTCTGTCCTGCGGGAGCGGATTGCCAAATACGAAGCACCGATTGTGACGGGCGAGGTGACCGCGACGGAGAAGAGCAGCGAAAGTTTAGCCAAGGCGGGCGTGTCGATAAACGATCTGCGAAAAAACCTGAACGATCTAAACGAACAAATGGACCGCGAATGCCTTTCATCGGCCGCCCGCTACGGGATGGTGCTCGACGCTTCGTTAATTACCGGGATCGATCCGCCGCCCGAAATCGAATCGGCACTGGCCGCCATTAACACCGCCCATAACGAGGTTTCGGCCAATCTGAGCTTGGCCCAGGCGACCGCAGACCAGAAAATCGAACAATCGAAACGAGCGGTGGAAATCGAGACGAACCGGGCAGAAGCAGAGGTCCAACCCTTGCGCTGGTTGGCCCAACAGATCACCGAGCTGAAACGCAGCGGTGACACAGCGGTTGCGGCCTATCTGAGAAATGTCCGCCTGGAATTGTTTTCGCGTTCGCGCCGAATCGTGCTGGCCAGAAAGGAGGATCGGTGACGAACTTTTTAATTACGTTTGTGTTTTCTTTCATCTTTTGCTGGGTGGCGCTGCCGGTGGCTCTTGCTATCCTCAAGACGATCAATTTTTATACCGCCGTCTCAGAGGGGCGCTGCAAAGTCTATCTCCTGTTCGGAAGGGTGTTAGGCGTGGTCGAAGAACCGGGACTGCATCTGCTCTGGATTGATTTGGGACCACAAGCCGCACTCGTGCGCTTCTTCGGCCGAATCTATGAAATTGATCGCCGGTTGGATCAGGAATACCTGCGTAGCAACCCGGTGAACTCCGAAGAAGGAACACCAATGGGGGTGGGTGTTTGGTATGAAATGCGAGTGCACAACCCGGTTGATTTTCTATTTAAGAATACCGATCCGCAGGGTTCGCTTCGCGCCAACGTAGCAAACGCCACAGTACGCAGCTTGAGCAACATGCCGCTAGAGAAATTGTTGGAAAACCGGCATGAGATGAGCCGTGTCGTTCGTCAAGAAGTCTCGCCTAAATCCGATGAATGGGGATATCAACTCGGTTCGGTCTATATCCGGAAAGTTCATTTCCGCGATTCGGAGATGATCCGGCAGATCGAGCACAAAGTGGTTAACCGTCTAAGGCAGGTCACCTCAGCAATTCGCCAGGCAGGCACAAACCAAGTAGATATTATCACCAGCGCTGCCGAACGGCAATCCGCCGCAGAGTTCGCTCGTGCCCGTTCGGTTCGACCAAAATTGGTTGGAGAAGCCTTGCGCGAAATCGGACAAGATCCGGAGGTGCTCGATGCAGTGTTCGAAACCTTGGAAGTGGATCGGATTGTGAAAGGCAATGCCGATGTGACTTTGGTGCCCAATGGTCAATACGAGACGTTGGTCAGTCTTCTAGCTGGTGGCACATTCGGTAAGCCCGCGACCGATCAGCCGCCGCCGCTTAGGCAGTGAACCCAGATTGGACAGAATCGAAGATTTCCGAGCTGTTATCCGAGGCTCTTTTTTCGCAGGATGGGTTCCGATTCTCGATTGGTATAACCCCGCTGCGACCCGAGGAGTTCTTTGCCAATCACCGAAACGAAGAAATTCTTCGGCAACGGTGGCGACTTCTGAAGGAGCGACCTGATCTCTATACTCACGCGCTCGAGCAAGTAGCTGACTGGCAAACCTTGGTATCTTCGGTTCGTCGATGGGAGCCGACTTCATCAGAGCAAGACATCCAAACCTTGGGCGCTAGCTGGGAGCCGGATTTCGTTGTCTTAGATAGAAACGAGCCAAATCGCGTTCTCGGAGGTTGCGTCTGTTTTCCGTCGGGATGGAGTTTACCGGAAAAGGTAGGGAAGAGCCTGTTGGCGACGCATGCTCCGGTGCCCGGAATGAACCGATTATTAGCGCCGAAAATTGGCCAATTCATTTCCCGTCTTGATTCAAAGCGCTGTTTTCAGCGGACCAACTGGGGACTTACTGGATCGCAAGCGCTCGACCAACATCCTGACAGACGAATTTCGCCGATTGGCGCTGCAGCCGATCCGGCTACGGTCGATTTGCGCATTGAATGGCAGGCACTCACGGGCTTGACCGGCGATCTGATCCTGTTTGGGATTCGAGTCTTTCACGTATCGCTGGCGCGGGTCCGTACAACCCCACCGTTAGCGGGGCTGTTAGCGGACAACTTAGCTTCAATGCCGGACCCGGTTGCCGAATATAAACGGCTAGTCGATTGTCGGGCCCATCTGATCAGTTATCTGCGTTCGTGACCCTGGCATTCTCCTGGATCCGACGGCCGCCGGACCGCTACCGACTATTACCTCATCCTGTATTCCTTGAACTTCAGAACTCTTTCGACTTCTATCTCAAGTGTGTATGCCAAGCCTCCGCTGCCAATTCCTCCGCCTATTCTTGTGCTAATTCTGTTGCTGGTGAGCGGCTGTTTAATGGCTGCTATTCGTTTAGCCGCGATTCCCATTCCGGCCGGTCGACCAATTGGCATATGCTTTCTCCTGATCGGTCTTATCACCGGCTTCTCCGGGTTCTCCGCTTTCCGCAAAGCCGGAACTTCACTTCGTCCAGGCGATGAACCGACCCGGTTTGTAACGGAGGGGCCATTTCGCGTCACTCGCAATCCGATGTATCTCGGCTTTGAACTAATTTTGATCGCGGTTTTCTTTTTGACGAAATCGGCCTTTTTTCTAATTCCCCCGGTGGTCTTTTTTTTCTTAATGAATTTTCTCTTGATACCGTTTGAGGAAAAATTGATGACCGAACACTTCGGTGAACCGTACACCGAATACCAGCGGCGCGTACGAAGATGGCTGTGAGGACTCTTCCTTCTATTGCGGAATTGGTGGATGACTTGACACGAAACGCTCATACGAGTCTTCATCAGCGATCATAGCCGCGAGCGCGGAAAGAATCGGTCCAGGCCGATAGAGTCCACTGAAAATTGCTGTGTCATCGATGGCGCTGCGGATTACAAAGGTGGGGCGTTGATTGAGGTTAAGTCGATTGAACTCGGCTGTCGCCGCGCGGATCTCCTCGTTAGTTGCCGGATCATTGAGATAGTTTTCGAATTTTGCTGGCTCGATACCGCTAGCCGCTACCGCGATACCGAGCGCAACATCATGGCGAAGAATGAATCTGCCCTTGTTCAGGCCCTCAATCTTTAGCGCTTCGAGCACTTCCGCGCCTTTTCCTAGCTTCTCAGCGACATGGATTACCCGGTTGGGCAACCAAGTGGTTTGGCCCGATCTTTCGATCCACCGGTGATCGAACCGCCGGCCGGTCGCAACCTCGCAGCGATCGTAAAACCAGAGCTCCTGTTCCAGGCCGGCATCCATTGGCTCACCCTGATTGATCAACGCGATCTTGCGGATGATCGGAACCCGCGGGCCATACTGCTCCCGAATTTTTGCGAGGACCTCATCACCCAGTGCGCACCACATCGAACAAACGTCGTAGAAGTAGGTCAGCTGCATACGGCGCAAGTTAGCAACCCAACGAACAAATTCTACAAAAGGTCACAAAGAGAGACTTTTGAACAGGAGATCGCAGAGATCCCAGAGAGGTATTATTGATCGGAACGGTGGATAAGATGGTCATCCGGCTAGGGAGTTTTCAGGCGGTAAAAATCAAAAATCCTTCTGAGATCTTTGCGATCTCTTTGTTCAAAAAAGCCTCTCCGCGGTCTCCTGTTACTCAGGGTTTATAGAGTAAGCTGAGCTCTATCTCGCGCGTTAGTTGCCAGCCGCCAATCTCGCCGCTCACGACGACTCCCGGCAAGGTGTAGTGCCGAACTCGTAACAATTGAAATCCCGTGTTTTGGATCTCTTGAGCGCTAAGACCGAACCATTTCGGCCCGATGTTATCGTCCCAAAATACCATTGTTTGTGGTGGAGCATCTTGCAAAACCTCCAGGTTGCGGTCGCGATCTTCGCTTAATGCTGGCGCGGTGCTGAGATCATTATTGGTCTGAATGCACATCCCAACGTCACTCCAAATGAAGCCGCGCACGGTGCGGCGATTCTGTTCGAACCAGGTGAGCATCTCGCGGATCGCGACGAAGTCACGCGTCCAAATCAATGAATCCAGGTACAGGAAAGAGATCAGCAGTGAACCGGCGATGACAATCGATGCCATGATTGGCCGAGCGGGCCGAAACCACGCATTTTGCCAGGAGGCAACGATGTTCCAACCTACCAGTGTGATGACAGCAGTAGCGGGGGCAACCGAAACCATATAGCGCGGGTATCCGGCTTCACCAAAGAGCCCATAGGCGCGAAATACGCTATGCAGAAGAAAAAATAAGAGCCAAGCTGTTGTGATCGATGCGTGTTTTCTCAGCCAGAGCAAACGGAGAAGTCCGATCAGCAGAAAAAGGATAAGCAGCGGACCAGCAAATTCCCAGGCTCGACTCGAATAGCTCCAGATGGAACCGTTTCCATAAATTCCGTTTTGCCAATGAGTCGGCCAGTTATGGACGATGAAGAATGGATCGCCGGTGATAGCGAGGGCGGCCACCCACCATAGAATCATGCCAGTGGCTAGAAGGGGAAGAGAAGTCGCGCCGGCCAATAAGGAAGTCCGCCGCTCGGTTTTCCAATGAGGGCTCAATACCCAACAGCCCCAGAGCAGGCAGAGGAATACGCCTTCCGGGCGGGCCAGAGGCAGCAGGGAGGCGCAGAGCATGCCCATTTTGGTCCGGCCACGTAAGTGTAGTCGTAACGCCGCGACGAAGATTAGGGCGAAAAGCGGTTCAGTCAGCAGATCGGTGAAAAGCTCGAAAAAAGTGGGTTGAGCGAGAAGCAACGGAATGCTCAACCAAGCCCTTTCAAGGCGCAAATCCAGAGCGAGTTTCCAGGTTTGCCAGGCGACTAGAAGGCTGATGACGAGAGCAAAAAATCGCGTTGCTCTAAAACCCAACAAGGCCGGCCCGGAAAATGCCAATGTGTAGAGCGGGCGAGCCCAGACATCGACAAAGTAGGCCGGCTGATGCCAGGCGGTGTGGGCCATCACAAAATGGTAACCGGAATCCTGCTCAGGAAATCCTGGGAACAGGAAGATCAAGGCTCCGCCGAGCAGTGCCATCAACAGGAGAACGATGGCAAAACTACGGGGGCCGGCACGGGTACGAGAGGGTTCGAGTACTGGAGTAAGGGGGTCTTGGAGCAATGGAGTGGCGGAGTATTGGATTGGTAGGGCGAAAACCCGACTACGCGAAGCCTAGGTTGCGGCCGGCTGTATGGTTTTCCTCAAACGCACAGCTGGGCGCGCCAAAGCGCAGCGACGGCGGCAGGTCCGGCGACGGCAGGATCTGTGAGCCTGGAGTGATAAGTGGTGGAATAATCAGGAGTAGGAGTATTGGCAGTTCTGCGTTGGCAGAATCAGCTTACATATTGGTTTGGCTCAACCGCAAAACCTAAACAGAGTTGGCTAGTCGGCGCTATCACAAACCGCTGGAACTATGGGAATTGAAGCTTTAAGTAGCAACGGAGTGCTTTGTCACTCTGCTCTACATCTGTGGCTCAGGCCCCCTCCATGCTTGCCTTCTGGGGTCTCGCGGCAGCATGATAGTGCCGTTCGAACGGAGTCGTTCTGATGCTCTTCAAGTTGATTGTCGCGACTGTTCCCAATGATTTGCGCGCGAAGTTTAGCGAAAGTCAGGCGTCAGCCTGGGGTGGCTTGGAATCGGTGCCCGGTTTTATGGCACAGATAGGGGGATGGGTTGATGATCGTCCCGATTCAGCCGCCATCGTAGCTTACTGGAAAAGCGAAAAGTTCTATTCCGATTTCATGCAGGAACAGCATGACTCGTTTGCCAATCGTCAGCGTGATACCTATTCCGCGCTCCGAGTCCACACTGGTCATGTCATTTTGACGATGAAAGAAGCAGATCCCAGAGTCGCAATCGCGAAGGCCGGGGTCCTGCGGGTCTCGGATCTCACTTTGCGGCGAGACTCTTCGCCGCTGTTTCTAGCGATGCAGTTTGATATTTGGCGACCGGGATTGGTTTCCAGTGGCGGGATGCTCGGTAACACACTTTCCCGTTTGGGACGACTGCCGGATCGCTTCGCCAGTACGACCTTTTGGAGAAGCGCTGACGCTCTTCGCACCTATATGGAGACCGTCTATCCCGCGCTGAGCGTTCAGGCAAAATTGAAAGATCACGTTGAGGAAATGGCGAGCTACCATATCCCTCTGGAACCTTGCTGGAGCGTGGTGGCACCGCGATCCGACCCAGGCTGAAACTGAGCGCGGCGAGCGCGAAGCCGCAGACGAGATAGCGGGCGGTTTCAACCGCCATCGGGAAGCAATGTCAACATCGCGATTCGCGACCGTAGTTGCGATCCTTTCGGGTGGCGCCAATCGATGGCGATGGCGTAAACGACCAGTTTGGTTAGCTTGGTGCTCCGATGCAAATCCCGATCAAAAGAACGGTTGAGCGGATGCCGGGGGGCATGATGGTCATTCCTCTCCTGGCCGGCTGTATCATTGCGACGTTTGCGCCTGATCTTCCGAAGTTTTTCGGTTCATTTACTGCCGCGCTTTTTAGCAGTGCGCTGCCGATTCTCGCTGTGTTCTACGTTTGTATGGGCTCGACGATCGACTTGAAGATGACCGGGTACATTGCGAAAAAAGGAGGGAGCCTTTTTGCAACAAAGATTTTGTTGGGTGTGATAGTTGGTTTGATCGCCGGCCATTTCTTGGGTGAACGTCCGATTGATCAGGGATTCTTTGCCGGGCTTTCCGCGTTAGCCCTGGTCGCTGCGATTAATGACACGAATGGCGGTTTATATATGGCTCTGGTGAGCCGATACGGGCGGGCGGAAGATGCGGCCGCATACTCGATTATGTCGATCGAAAGCGGGCCGTTTCTCACCATGATGAGTCTGGGTGTGGCTGGCCTCTCCGCATTTCCGTGGCAGACGCTGGTTGGTAGTGTGCTTCCTTTGGTCTGCGGAATGATCCTTGGAAATATCGATTCCGAATTACGCGAGTTTTTGGGACGCGCGGTTCCAGTGATGATACCCTTTTTTGCCTTCGCCCTGGGTGGAACGCTAAATTTGGCCAGCGTAGCTACCGCCGGATTACTCGGTATCGGTTTGGGACTATTCGTCGTTGTCGGGTCGGGGATTTTTCTGATTCTTACTGACCGCGTCACCGGTGGGACCGGTACCGCTGGTCTGGCAGCCGCCACCACTGCAGGGAATGCAGCCGCGGTTCCAACGCTCGTGGCCGCAGCCAATCCGGCCTACGCCAATGCCGCCAAAACGGCAACGGTGTTGATTACCGCTTCGGTTGTCATTACCGCAGTGATAGTGCCTTTTCTCACTGCCTGGTGGGCCCAACGCTTTACCAAATCTGGAGGACAAGCGGAATGAAGGATTGTTTGATTTTGGCCGATGATCTGTCGAGAGCTGCTGGCGCGAGAGCTTCAATTGTTGGATGAATTGGAACCAGGTGTTTCTCTCGCTTTCGTCTCCGCTCCAAGACCACTATTGGTGGTAGTGAAGGCGGGCCGGTTCGCTGGTCCCGATACGCTTCAGAACGCTTATAGGTTTCTTAAGAAGATAAGGATTAGTCATGAATAGCGCGGAAAACGAGAAGCAGGCATCGCTGCCGGTGATTGCAATAACGATGGGCGATCCGGCGGGGATTGGCCCCGAGGTTATCGCCAAGGCATTGACGCACAAGGAAGTGCATGAAAAGTGTCTTCCCCTGGTGATCGGCGACGTGGAAAGAATGGAAACGGCGGTTCGGATCACGAAATCGCCTTTGTCAGTCGAACAAATTGACAATGCAATCGAGCTGAAGGCTGATCGGACCAAACTTTATTGTCTGGGCGTGACCGCACTGTCCGCGGACCTTGCATTCGGTCGATTGGCCGCGGAGGGCGGCGAAGCGGCCTACCAATACGTCAAAAAAGCGGCTGAGTTGGCGATGGCCGGCGAGATAGATGCTATTTGTACTGCTCCGTTAAACAAGGAAGCGATGCATGCCGCTGGGCACAAGTTTCCCGGTCATACTGAGTTGCTCGCTTCGCTTACCCACACTCCTGAGGTATCGATGCTCCTGGTGACTCCGAAATTGCGGGTTGTTCATGTGACAACGCATATCGGGCTGCTCGATGCCGTGGCCAAGATCGAGCCGGGCTTGGTCGAGCGAACGATTCGACGGGGCAACACTGCAATGCGGGAGGCGGGAATTAAACAACCGAGGATCGGCGTGTGCGGGATTAATCCGCACGCCGGCGAAAACGGCCTCTTCGGACGAGGCGAAGAGGAGGAGAAAATTGCTCCAGCCGTCGCCGTTTGTCGGCATGATGGGATCCATGTGGAAGGACCGTTACCGGCGGACACGTTGTTTTACCGAGCGAGCAGAGGCGATTTTGATTTAGTCGTAGCGATGTACCACGATCAGGGCCACGGTCCAATTAAAGTCCTGGGAATCGAAACCGGAGTCAATGTAACGCTGGGTTTGCCGGTTATTCGAACCTCGGTTGATCATGGCACCGCATTCGATATCGCCGGGACGGGCCGAGCCGATGAACGAAGCATGATGGAGGCGCTCTTCCAGGCAGCGAATTTGGCAGAGGCGCGAAGGGTATTGAGGGAGGGCAAACGAACCTTGTGATCCGGGTCACCAATCTGACAAAAAGGTATGGCCCAATCACGGCGGTCCGCGACGTCTCTTTTGAAGTAAAGGCGGGCGAGATTTTTGCGTTCCTCGGACCGAACGGAGCGGGCAAGACTACCACTATTAAAATCCTGACGACCTTACTTAAGCCCACCAGCGGAGAGGTCCAGGTGGATGGATTTGATCCGACTAGAAATCAGGCTGAAGTACGCAAGCGCTTTGGGATCGTCTTTCAGGATCCGAGCCTGGATGATCAACTCACTGCATATGAAAACATGGATCTGCACGGCGCGCTTTATACCGTGCCGAAGAACCTACGGAAAGAGCGCATCGAGCAGCTGTTGAATTTGTTTCAGCTCTGGGATCGACGAAACGACTTAGTTAAGAACTTTTCGGGCGGGATGCGACGCCGTCTGGAAATTGCTCGCTGTATGCTGCACACACCCAAGATAATTTTCCTCGACGAACCGACACTTGGGTTGGATCCCCAGACGCGGAACCAGCTCTGGACCCACATTAGACGGTTGAATGAGGATGAGGGCATTACGGTCTTCCTGACCACGCATTACATGGATGAGGCCGAACGCATGGCCAACCGCATCGCAATCATTGACCACGGAGCCATTGTTGCTCAAGGCACCCTAATCGAATTGAAAGAGAAAACCGGCGCCGATTCGTTGGAGGCCGCATTTTTGAAGCTGACTGGTTATTCAATTCGGGAAGAGGAGACTGGACAAGTCGAGCGGATGCGACAGATGGCTCGAATGTTTCGCAGACGGTAATCTCTTGAGCCAGGAGTTTGGAATCTAGGATGTAGATGAAAGAAGGAAGAGATGGACAATAGGTCTGCTGATCAATGCTACGCTGCTCTTGGCTCGCAGATTCGCCTTGAGCGGATCTGCTCTCGCCCGGCAATTCTCTCCAAGACTTGGCCATAACCGGTCCATGATGACGATCTACATTCTCTGGATTCGGCAGCTGAAAAGGTATGTACGTTCGCGGGCCCGCATCATCGCCTCCCTTGGCCAGCCACTTCTTTTTCTTTTGGGACTCGGGTTCGGGATGGAGCCGGTTTTCCAAAAGGCTGGTCAAGGAAGCTATATTCAGTTTTTGGCGCCTGGCATCATTGGGATGACGCTGCTTTTCACATCGGTTTTTTCCGGTATGGAGCTGATTTGGGATCGCCAGTTCGGTTTTCTAAAAGAAACACTCGTTGCTCCGGTTCCGCGGCTTCTCATCATGATCGGGCGCACGTTAGGAGGAGCGACCGTTGCGATCATTCAAGGCGTAATCGTGATTTCGATTTGTCTGATTGCGGGATTTCGTCCTGCGACATTTGCTCTGTTGCCGTTGACCTTCCTCTTCATGGTGCTGATCAGCGTGATGTTCACCGCGATGGGTACAGCGATTGCCGCGCGGCTCTCCGACTTCCAGGGGTTTCAGCTTATTATTAACTTATTGGTAATGCCGATGTTTTTCCTTTCTGGAGCACTCTTCCCGCTGAGGAATCTACCCGGTCTAATGACCTTCATCACTAGCATCAACCCACTGTCATTTGGGGTGGATGGATTGCGATATACGCTGACTGGGATCACTCATTTTGGTCTCGGCACTGACCTTACGGTTTTGATTGGGTTGACCGCAGCATTGCTGGTGCTGGGAAGTTATTTGTTTGCGCGGATAGAGCTTTAACGAGCACCGGGAACGCCGAACGTCTAACCCTTGCTTGCCGCTCGCCGGGTATGAATCCAGTCGTCCAGATCGAGTAAGAACGTAAACGGATTCAGCCGAAACAGGCGCGCCCAATTCGCGATTTTACCCGGATCCTGGACCTCGGAACTTCGTTCGATCCAGTTTGCCACTTCTGCGTCGCTTGCTCCCGTTGCTATGAATTCTTTGAGTGCCGCAGGATCGATCTTTGTGAATTTGAAAAAGACCTGGTCCATCGGGCAATTGAAATGATAATCGCCGGCTTTACCGGCAAGCTCGCCACGGCATTTATCTAACATTCGCGCGGCTAGAACACCGTAAACTCCAAGCGGCGCACGTGGACTTCGGGGGGCCACCCTCGTTAGATCGGGCGCGAGCTGAAGCAATTTCTCGTTGGCCATTGGTGAGAGCCGGTGATCGGTAATCAGTAATCAGTAATCGGTGATCGGTGATCGGTGATCGGTGATCGGTGATCGGTGATCGGTGATCGGTGATCGGCGGACGCGGGAAAGGATGGAAAGATGATTCGTTTGCATCTGTAATACGAACAAACGCGACCAGTACGTTAGGGGAAAGGCTGGCTATCGAAATGACGCAACACGGATGGATCCGCGCACCTGCTCAAACCCGGCGCGACACACCCAAAGAGAAGTGCGAACGTTTTGGCGCGCCCTGGTGGTGCGTTAAGCAAACCATAGAACTGGCCGCGACGTAGGCTTTGCGGAGTCGGGTTTTCGCCCTACCAATCTGGGCGATTCACACCTCTCTTTCGTTTGCATACCGATTACCGATTACTGATTACTGATCACTGATTAACGATCCGCAAGGCGGCTTCGCGAGCTTCGCGTTCCATTGGCGCGTTGTCGTAGCCGTTCTTAAAAATCTGTACGACGTACTGCATCAGAAAACCCTCAACGCCGAGCTTCTCGTACTGGGCTACGTGCACACATTCATGGACAAGGGTTTCGCGATCGCTTGCTCGCCCGGTTCGAACAAAAATCCCGAAACCGAAGGTTATTGCGATCGTTTGCGGCGTGATTAATCCCACTTCGGCCGCCAGCTGTTTGATTTTTGGATGTCCCGGCTGAGGAATCTCCGGTACCGCACATACCCGGATGCTTTCAGGCATGCGCACGCCGGCTGCTCGCGCATCATCTAACGCCGCTGGTGAGAGCGCGGTTCCTTGGTCTAACGCGCGCTTTTGTTCTGCTTCCACCCAGTCAAGGACCCGAGGAAGTAGTTGAGGGAGTTCCAAGAAAGGCAGATTCACTACTGATGTAGATCGTTCGAAGTCTTAAGAACGCAATAAAAAAAGCCCCTGAAACCAGGGGCTTTTTTGGTTGAGACTCAAATGAATAGCATTGGCCTATTCGTTCTTGGCCGCGTGGTCTCCCTCTTTAATAGCCTCCTGTTCGCTCACATATTTGCCCTGCTTGGTCTTTCCGTACCAACGCGAACCAGGCTTGTGATAGGTATGAGTTTCGGGGTTTACCCAGACTTGACCGGCGCCTGGAGTTCCACTGGTGACAGGGGCCGGACTCGGCGATGCTTTTTTGCCGAAAATACTGCTAAGCGGGCTTTTCGCAGTTGGGCTTGAAACTGGCGAGGGGGTCGCAACAGTAACTGGTGAAGCAGCTGGCGAGGGACTCTTTTTCGCATGAGTTTTTTTCGGGCTGCCTCCTGGAGAAGCACCGGTTGTGGGTGAGGCGCTGGGGGACACAGCGGAAGCCGGCGATGGGCTTGCATTCTCCGTCTTTTTCGCACGTCGATGTTTCGGACTTGCCGACGGAGTCGGGGTCTGCGAGTAAGCGATGGGAAGAGCTACGACCGCAGCCAACAGCAGAAGCGACAAATACTTGCGCATATAAAGTTGCTTCTACCGTAATTTGCTTCGTATTGGCAACTGCGGAATCAGATGAAGGCTTATCAAAAGGGCTTCGGAAGCGATTCAGATGTTCATTTGAAGCAAAACCGGCCTTTCCCAGGGTACAGGTAGTTTTACTCAGGCAAAAAAAAGAGCGGCCAGTTCTGTCAAGAAACTGACCGCCCGCGGAAACCGGAAAACCTATTTCAGGTAGCCGCCTTGCCTTACGGCCCGTTCAACTTCTGTCTGGCTCGCTTGGAGTGCCTGATCGACCGTCATCTTGCCGGTCAAGGCGGCAGCGATGTTTTGGCCAACCTGCAAGCCGATAGATTGAAACTCTGGTATTCCGACAAATTGTACTCCGATGTAAGGGACCTTCTTAATGGCAGGGTTCGTCGGGTCAGCCGTCTGCATGGCCTTGAGGGTTACCGAAGCGAATGGCGCCGCTTTCTGGTATTCGGGATTGTCGTAGGTCGACTTGCGCGTGCCGGGAGGGACAGTGGCCCAACCTCCGTCCTCCGCCGCCAGTTGGATGTATTCCTTGGACGTGGCCCACAAAGCATACTTCAATGCGGCATCTGAATTCTTAGCTGCTTTGGGTATGGCTAAGGCCCAAGACCAGAGCCAGTGCGAGCCATTCGGGGTAGCTTCAATCGGGGCGGAGGCAAAGGCGACCTTATCCGAGACCTGAGACTGGCTCTTGTCGAAAAGAGGGCCGGCTCCCGAAGTTGCGTCAATCCACATCGCCGCCTTACCGCCCGCAAACAGAGCGAGATTTTCATTAAATCCGTTGGAGCTGGCTCCGGGCGGACCATCTTTCTTCATTAGATCGACATAGAATTTAATCGCCTTCTTCCATTCCGGGCTATTAAGGGTTGGCTTCCAGTTCATATCGAACCCAGTGGGCCCGAAGGTGTTCAAGAGCGTGTCGAGGAAGGCCATGTTCTCACCCCAACCCGGTTTACCCCGGAGAGTGATCCCGTAGATGCCTTTGGTTTTATCAGTTAGTTGGTCCGCAAACTTCTGAATGTCCTCATAGGTCGGCTGCTCGGGCACGGTCAAGCCCTTGGCGTCAAAGAGATCCTTGCGGTACATCAACATCGAGCTCTCGGCATTGAAAGGAATCGCATAAAGTTTGCCCTCGTAGGAAAGACCGTCATGAATCGACTTAAAAACGTCCTCGATATCGTAGTCGACTGGTACGTTTTCGATTGCCTTTCAGTCAGCCGCGCTTGGCAAAAATCGGTGTCTCGTACAGGCCGAGATAGACCAGGTCAAATTGGCCGCTGCCTTGGGACACATCGGTTGTAACTTACTGGCGTAGAACGTTCTCCTCCAGCACCACCCAGTTGAGCTTAATATCCGGGTTCTTGTCTTCAATTTACTGGAAAGCTTCTTCAACCGGATCATATCCGGGTTATTCACGACGGCGATCGTGACCGTTTTCTGCTGAGCGAAGGCGCCGGAAAGCGCCGTCAGCCCGGCGACACACATAGCTAGGAACTTATTATTCATGATTTTGGGGAAGGAATAGAGATGAAAAGGAGAATGGGAGGTTCCCGAATGAACATTTGTCCAGGAACGCGAGCAAATATCAACCCACTTGCCCGCTTTTGCCGAAAAGCGGGCTCGGTCGGGCACGTCTTCGAAATTTCGCAGCTTGGCAAGTAACCGACCGGACGAAGAAACCCGCATTTTCGAAATATCGGCTATTGGCTATCGGCTGTTCGCGCAGCGCTAGCCAAACGGCCCAAGAACGGCAGCTCGGAAACGAGTAATTTTTTATTCGCTTCCGGTATCGTGAAAAATCCGGCTCGATCGATCTCCGGAAACTGTTGGAGCCGGCCGGATTTTGGCGGCCATTCAATCTCGAATAGATTGCTACGGAGCGACACCGGATCGAACGAGCCGCGGAATGCCCAAGCATGAATCGTCTTGCCCGAGCGTGGACGTACTTCGCCCAGAGGTAAATAGGGACCCTGCGGTTGCCAACCCGTTTCTTCGCTAAATTCTCGAATGGCCGCGGGCAAATAATCTTCCCCGGTTTCAACTTCCCCGCGTGGGATTGTCCAGGCGCCATTGTCTTTCCGCTGCCAAAAAGGGCCGCCAGGATGAACAAGCAGCACTTCCAGACCGTGGTCGGTATCGCGGTACATCAGTAAGCCGGCGCTGATTTGGGGCATGGTCCAGGTAGGAGCTAGATTCTAGATTCCGGATATTTCACGGTTTCTTCTTTTTCGTCGCCTTCGTCTTCTCCTTCTTCGGTGGTGTTGCTGTTTCCTTCTTGGTGATCGTTACCTTCTCCACGTTACCCGAGGACGAAACCAGGGCGGTGAAGTCGAATTCCTTGGTTTCGTTCTCGCCCAGGGTGACCACGGTGTTGCACATGATTTCTACTTCGGCGGCAGAGAGCCACTTGGCGGAAACAAATGTTGGCAACACAATCTTCCCGACCTTTGATACCGGTACGTTGTAGGTTTTCGCAATATATGGTTTTAGCGAATCGATATCATCGTAGAAAAGTCGGCTGACTTTGACCCCGGACCGCAGTTGAATCACGTCCCGGCGGCCCGATTTATCAATTTGCAGGGCACTCGCATTATCCGGCGCAGGTATCTGCTGGATTTCAACGGCGTAACCTAAGGGCGTGAGACCAAGCAACAACAGGAGGAGGAGCTTTTTCATCGGTATGTTTTGGCTAGGCGCGCAACGGTCGCAGTCATTCAACAACGGTTGGCAGACTTTATCCACGCTGGAATTGGTCTGTTCTGTTAATCTGGCTGACCCATGTGCGATCGACTTTTTTCGATGATGATCTGTCTATTTTTGCTGGCTGATCCCGATTGGTTGCAGGCAGAGCAGCACTCCGCAGAATTCGTCGGAACCGTTACGTCCCATGTGCAGATGCGATATCTGCTCTTCACTCCCAAAGCGTATGAGAACGCCGGAGGTAAGAAATGGCCGTTGATTGTCTATCTCCCATGGCGGATCGCGTCGAGGAAAGGATGTCGAGCAGCTGAGAGAACCGGGCTTTGGTCTGCCGGCCATTGTCGACCGGAACGAGTCGTTTCCATTCGTCGTGCTCTCTCCTCAATGTCCTGAGGGTGAATACTGGACTGACACCGAGGCGGTTATCGCTCTCCTCGACGAGGTGATGAGCAAATACGCGGTAGATGCGAGTAGAGTTTACCTTACGGGCCACAGTATGGGCGGATTCGGCACCTGGTATCTTGCCTACAAGCATCCTGAAAAGTTTGCTGCGATCGCAACAATGAGCGCTTCGCTGGTTATCACCGCTTGGGCGTCTCGATTGAAGGAGATGCCGATCTGGGCATTTCATGGTGAAAAGGATAACCTTGTTCCTGTTTCGGATACCCAAGACTTGATTGACAGGTTGAGAGCGCTCGGCAACGAAGTCCGATTTACGGTGTTACCCAACCGTGACCACTACATTCTCGATGCTTACGAGAATCAGGAGCTCTATTCTTGGTTCCTCCAGCACGCGAAGAAATAAGCTAGGCAAGGTCGATAGAAACCGTTGAATTCTGGGCTTCAGGTTTCGACTTCAGCAGGCCAAGCGGCGCTGGTATTTGACCCGAACGGATCCACCTTTCGCACTCCGAATTGGCATGAAACGCTCAAAGCTGCGGCTTAGCCCTCTAACTGAGTTCTTGGTCTATCTTGAATTCGGGCTGGGAACGGCGGTATTGCCGACGGCGCTGGGAATGGCGGAGTCGCCGTCGCCTTGGGATCGTTCGCCCCGATAATTTCGCCCAGGGTAATGGCGAGCGGTGGCGACTGCGTTGTTAGGTCAGCCACACCAATTGCTTCGCTCCGCCCCTTTTGGCCTGCTACGCCACCGGCTTAACCGGGACAGTCGCCGCCGATATCAGTCTGGAAGTTATTCATGAGCGAGCGAAGCGGCCCTGCACAGCAAGGCGGAGGGAGGTTGTGAATAACTGCGCCGCAGGCGAGAATTTCGTCACCCGTCAGCCATCATCCGGTAATAGAAGCAGGCTTCGTCGAACAAGCCGGCGCTACCTGCGCTCCTCGACTTCGCCCGTCGTTCGAAACTCCGGAAGCTTCCACCTTCGCTAAAGCTATGGCGGACACGTCGTCGGGCAAGCCGACGCTTTCGGCGTTCATGCTGAGCACCTCAATACCGCGAGAGCGGCATGCGCAGCAGCGGTACGGTTCTCGACCATAAGCTTGGCAAAGACTCTCTCCAGATGCTTCGCGACGGTCCGGACTTTGGAGGCGAGAATGATGGCGATTTCGGCGTTGCTCTTGCCTTGGCTTACCCAGAGCAGCACTTCAGCTTCCCGGTTAGTTAAGCCGAGCTTCTGCAAAGGAACGGCGTCCAGAACTTGAACAGTTTCGCGAAGCAACAGGCGATACTCTGAAGTCTCAGTCTTCGATATCGTTTGCACGACGAGCGTTCTTGCGCCGAGGTCAAGGGTGAGGTCCGATGGCGGCAAAGTGACCAGCGGATTCGCTTTTTCGTTAAGCCAAGATTGTATGCGAATGGGTAACGTCAGCAGCGAATCCAGGCAGAAATATTCTTTTAACAGCTTTCGCGCCTTCGCCGTCGCATAAAGAATTTTGCCGCCACGGTCGGCGACCACAAAACCAACATCCGCAATGCCCACCGCTTCAGATAAGAGAGAATTTAGCTTAGTCGCCTTATAGGCCTGCGTCAGGTGCGGCTGCAAGATATTCAGCATTTTCCTTTCCTCTTCCGAGAAAGACTCCGCAGAACGACTTAATATGAGGTTAAGTCGGGAACGGCCCTCCAGAGTAAAGATACCGAGGTGATGTGTTTGGCCAAGCAGAGCCAGCAAATCATTATGCAATTCCGAGCGGAATCCAGGGAGAGGCGCTGGAGAGCGCACGATCCGCAGGGAACCATTGTGTTTGTAGATGCCGCTGACATTTGGGCGCCGATTGAGCCATCTACCTAGAGCGCCGACGTTAACGTTCAAAGCCGGATATATTTCAATCCGTTCAGTGTCGTTTTCCGTCCGCTCGTCATACGAATAGAAATCGCAGAGAAAGCAGAACCGGAGACAGGCAAAAAGGCGATTGGGAAAATCGCCGTCTATTCCCGGCCTGTGTAGTTCTACTAACGCTTGCGAGAGCGTGCGTAGGATGGAATCTGACAACATATCCGCATGTTCTTTGGGACGTTCGCTTCACTAAGAACTCCGTTATGGGTACGGTCTTCAATCCGTGATTACCTACTAAGTAGCTGGATCGCCGCCTACTTGCGATCTAAATGCATTTTGCTCGAAGATTATTTCGCTGTCGTACGAGGCCTTCGGAAAACGGATAGTCGCTGAAGCGGGTCGGCGTGTCGACGCAGGGTCTGAAGGACCGTCACAAGCGCAACAGTCGTCGTTACCAGGACATCGGAACGACCGGCTCAAACCCGGCGCGAACCGAGGGATATATATCTCACTACGCTTTCGCGCCCCCTATCAATGCGGTTGCAAAACATCATAAAGCTGCCCGCATCACACCGTTACGCCGACCCGCCGTTACGTCAATAAGTCCTCAATCGATATACGCCTCTTCCCCGTGCTCGGCGATGTCGAGGCCGGCAGTCTCAATTTCGGGATCGGTTCGTAGGCCGAGAAGTGCTTTCAGGACGAAGCCAATAATCGCGCTCCCGACGACCGACAGGATGATGGTCACGACGACGGCTTCCACTTGCGAAACAAAGAGCGTACTCAGTAGCTTCTCAGTGAGATTGGCGTTCGCCTTACTGGTCGCAAGAAGACCGGTGAGCAGTGCGCCGAGTGTTCCTCCCACGGCGTGCACACCGAAGGTATCCAACGCGTCATCGTAATTTAGCACAGGCTTGATGATCGAGACGGCGATGTATGGGACGACCGCGGCCAGCACGCCGATGATCACGGCTCCGGTAGATGACACATATCCGCATGCCGGGGTGATTACAACCAGACCGGCAACTGCGCCGGTGCAATAGCCGAGTACGCTGGCTTTGCCTCGGAAGATTTTTTCTATCAACGCCCAAGTAAATGCGGCGATCGCCGTGGCCAATGTAGTGGTCGTGAATGCATTAGCAGCGATTGCGTCTGCGGCCACCGCACTGCCGGCGTTGAAACCATACCATCCGACCCAAAGCATAGCGGTACCAACCATGCAAAGCACCAGACTATGAGGCGCCATCGGTTCCTTTTTGTAGCCGACGCGCGGCCCGACGAGGAGACATAATACCAGCGCGCTCCAGCCGGAAGACATGTGAACGACTGTCCCACCCGCGAAATCGATGGCTTTAATCGTAGAATTCGGATTCCAGAGGCCGTTCATGAAGCCGGTGATGCCCCAAACCATGTGCGCCTGCGGGAAATAGACCACAAACATCCAACAGGCCATGAAGATCATGAGGGTCGTGTACTTCGTTCGTTCAGCGATGGCCCCGATGATCAGCGCAGGCGTTATCACCGCGAACATCATCTGATACATAGCGTAAACGTTTTGTGATACCCAAAAGGCGTAGTCGGTATTAGGGACCGAGGTGACGTTGTTGAAGAAAAAGTACTCCGATCCCCCGAAGAACGGATTGTTAAAGCTTTTACCGAATACCAAGCTATATCCAAACGCCCACCATAGTATCGTCACCAGCCCGGTGATGCCGAAACATTGGGCCAGTACCGATAATGCGTTCTTCCTGCGCACTAATCCGCCGTAGAAAAGAGCGAGACCGGGTAACGTCATGAAGAGCACCAGGGCGGCTGCCGTCATCATCCAAGCGTTGTGCCCAGGTCCGGAGGCGTTTAGAGCGGGGATCGTGAGATTATCTGGAATTTTCCCGTCCTTGTCCTGCAGACCTTTCGAAGGATCGCCATTAGTGAGATAGGCTTCCAATCCCGCCACGCGTTGTTCAAGCGTCGGGCTCGGCGAGGACGACGCCTGCGGACTCGGCGACGGTTGCTGGGCGACAGCAATGCCGGCGGCGGAAAGTGAAAGTAGAACAATGATATGGATTAACGGAGTGGGGAGGGGAAGGTGTCTCATCGAGCAGTCAATTCAGTGTTAAGGCCTTTCTAACGCGGCCGATTTTCAGTAGACAGAAATTCAAATGCCAAGACAAGCGCTGAAAGCACGAGAGGAACTGAGCTTGGAAGCAACGCTGAGGCGCCTGTTCGCACGTCAACCCGTGGCAACGAGCGGTGAGCGATGAACGGCAAGCAGTGAGAGGTGAGAGGTGAGAAACATCGACGCGAAGCGCAGCGGCGGCCCGAAGGGCCTTGGAAACGTAGCCCAAGCTTTAGCCTAAGCGATCCCGCTTTTCATGCCGCGGAGGTCTGAAGGACCTCGAGAAAAAGAGACCGATTTGGGTCAACCGCTAACGGCTCCACGCAGCACCCAATCGCCAACCGCCAACTGATCTGCAACCCGCCGGGGGCTAACCCGGCGGAAAGACGTGATCAGGCCAATCATGCTGCTAAGCGCTTTTGCTGGCTTTACACCCGTCCTTGCCTTTGCAGCTGCTGTCTGCCGTTTTGCAACCGCCCTTACCTTTGCAGGAGTTCTTGCCTTTGCAGCCGTTGTCTCCTGTCTTACAGCCGCCTTGGCCCTTACAATCGTTTTGACCTTTGCAAGAGTGCTTCCCTGCGTCGGAATCGACGAGGTTATGAATGGGAGTGCCTACTATATGGGAAGCGCTCGCGGCATACGCTCGCACTGCAATGGAACCGGTGAGGAGCCCGGCGACTGCCGCTCCGGCGATGACCGCTTTAGATGGTTTCATGGTACAATTTCTTTTCGAGATTTGGGTTTGGATTTACTCGGCTTCGTAAGACAAGAGTCATCTTGAGCATGGTTTCTTCCTTCCCTGGCCAGAAATTTTTCGAGGTCCAATGCAAAAGAGGGAGACACTTGATACGCGCTGGGACGCGATCAGGGTTTTATTTGCTGCGCCTAGCCGTTTCGCTGAGTCTGAGATTTGACAAACACCTCGCGCTCCCTAAGCGTGCCCGACGCGCGCATGAGAGAAAGCAAAGACCTTATATTAGCCACCAAACCGTATGCAGTTGATCAAACCCTCAGAAGTTGGTGGTGCATTCTCTCCACTACCTTCCTGTTGCTCGCGGCCTTAGTCGGAACCCTGTGGCATTTTCCGCTCTGGGGGAAAATCATCTGCAGCGTTCTCGCGGGACTGCTGGTTTTAAGATTGTTCGTCATTTACCACGACCAGCAGCACAGGGCGATCTTGCCGAATTCTCGTTTGGCCGACGCCTTCATGTGGGTATTTGGTATCTTTGCCCTGAGCCCCTCCAGCATTTGGCGGAGTTCACACAATCATCATCACAACCACAATTCCAAGCTCCGAGGTTCTCATATCGGGTCATTTCCCATAATGACCAAAGACCAGTTTTTGAAGTCCTCAAAAGGGGAACGCTTTCAATATCTTTTCATGCGTCACCCGCTCACTATCTTGTTCGGCTATTTTTCCGTTTTTCTCGGCGGGATGTGCATTCTTCCGCTGCTCGACGAACCGCTGGAGCACTACGACTGCCTGATTGCTTTGTTGGTGCACATTGTGATCGGCGTTTTGCTGACGGTGTTGTTCGGCTGGCTGTCGCTGCTGCTAACTCTAATTCTCCCTGTCTTTATTGCCGGCGCTATTGGATCCTATCTGTTTTACGCCCAGCACAACTTTCCTGGAGTCTCTTTTAACGCCGCCGCTGGATGGACTTACGAGAAAGCGGCGTTGGAATCCTCGAGCTTTTTGAAAACCGATTTCCTTATGCGCTGGTTCACTGCGAATATCGGTTACCACCACATTCATCATTTGAACGCCCGAATCCCATTCTATCGATTACCGGAAGTCCTCAAGAACATAGCGGAGTTGCAGGCACCCAAGACAACGTCGCTCAATCCAATCGAAATCTCTCGCTGCCTCCGGTTGAAAGTTTGGGACGTTGAATCCCAGCAGATGATCGGCCTCGCCCAAACGAGGTCGGTGATACGCAACCCGGCCATGGCGGAATAGACGATTGCGCGTCGACGGCTGCCGACGGAACTTGTCGCGGTCACTTACCCAATGTCATTCCCTATTTCTTTCACCGCAGCTCAGATTGCGGATCAACTCCATGGCGAGGTCATCGGAGACGGCTCGGTCCGGTTGACCGGCTTCGCGCCGGCCGATAACGCGAAGGCAGGCGATCTCACCTTCGCCGAGAAACCAGCGTACTTTGGCGCCGCTGAGCAAAGTGCGGCTACGGCTGTTTTGGTGAGCGATGCATTCGAATCCTCGAAGAAGGTCCTCATCCGGGTGCCGAATGCACGTGTAGCGATGGCGAGAGTGCTGCCCCTGTTTTATCCGGCGGAAAGCCGAGCCCCGGGCATCCATTCAAGCGCGGTGATTGATCCCTCGGCACATATCGATCAGACCGCTCAAATCGGTCCTCACTGTGTGGTTGGCCCAGGAGTTAAAATCGGAGCACGCTCTGTGCTATTAGGCGGTAACCACATTGGCCGGGACTGCCAGATCGGCGACGATGTTTGCCTCTACCCGAATGTCGTCATTTATGCGCGGTCACAGATCGGGCATCGGGTCACGATTCATGCCAGCAGTGTGATTGGTTCGGACGGTTACGGCTATGTCTTAGATGAAGGCCGTCACCGCAAGATGCTGCAAATTGGCAATGTTATTATTCATGACGACGTCGAGATCGGCGCTAACGCGGCCATCGACCGGGCCACACTCGGCTCCACCGTCATCGGCCAGGGCACCAAGATCGACAATCTGGTCCATATTGCCCATAACGTCGTTATCGGCCGGAACTGCATCATTATGGGACAAGTGGGTTTTGCCGGCAGTACGAGTTTAGGTGATTATTGCGTGATCGCAGCGCAGGCGGGGATTTCCGGCCATTTGAAGCTCGGCAACCAAGCCATGGTCGGTGCGAAATCTGGCGTGATGCGAGACGTCCCAGACGGCGGAAGAGTCTTGTGGATTCCCGCGGGTCCGGAGAAGGAGACCAAGCGCCAGATCATTGCCGTGACCCAGTTGCCTGAGCTTATTCGTCGCGTGCGAGCGCTGGAGAAACAGGTGGCCGAACTCAGCGGGCCAAAGGATTAGAAGCTAGAATCTAGAATTTAGAAGCTTCGGTAGCGGTCCGGCAGCTGCCCTGCTCGTCAACTTAAGGGGTTAGGATCGTGCAGCGAGGACTTGTCCAGGAGGGACTCAGTGAAAGAAGCCCAGTACGAAGTGCTGGGAAATGAAGCAAAAAGACCGTCCGTCCCGCAGGGACGATAGAACGCTCGGCTACTTTCGTCAGGCCCCTGCGGGACTGATTTTCTCTAACCACCAACGACCTTCGCGAGCGCTTCAGTTGACGCGCATGTGCACCTGCCGGAGCGCGACCAAAATGTGTTCCAAGCAGTTCGGCTATCGGCTATTGGTTATCGGCTATCTCCCGGCTTCCATATTCCAAAAACGCGATATCCTCCTGAGACAGCGAAACATCTGCGCACCTGAGGGAATCTTCCAGGTCAGCAATATTCTTTGGCCCAATCAGCGGGAAAACCGGGAAGGGCTGATTTAGCAGATAGCCGAGCACGATCTGGTTCACTGATAATCCGGATTTCTTCTGAAGAACCTGAATACGCTGAAAGCGTTTTCGGTTCTCTGAGTGCTCGAAAAGGGTGCGGACTCGAGCGTCTGGCGCGACCTGATCAAGCCGGCTTTGTTCCAGACGACGAAAATATCCGTTGGCCTGGGTCAGATAAGGAACGGCCCCGAAATTGTGCGCGATATGCCAACGAGCGAAATCTGCGTCGATGTAGGCCCAGGTTGGATCGGCATTCTCAAGGTTTACCTGGCCGAGACTCCACAAGTTCTGGCTGGCGATGAATCCAGGTATTCCTAACCGGAGCACCGCTTGCCGAGCGGCTTCAGCTCGGATTTGGTGCCAATTGGAGAACCCGCTATGTTTGATCTTGCCGGCTTTTCGGAAAGTTTCGAGTGCGAGTAGGATCTCTTCCACCGGTACTACTGGAGCATCGCGGTGGACCCAATAAATATCGATACAATCAACGCCTAACCGACGAAGACTGGAATCTAGATCCGATTCGATTTCGCGCTTGGACAATCGCGGAACGTCCATCGATTCCAGCTTCGGATGAGCGCCCTTGGTCGAAATAATGAGTGTATCGCGCGAACCGCGTTCACCTAGCCAATCGCCAATTAACTGTTCACTTTGATGCTCGCCCCCTGGGATCCAGCCAGCGTATACTTCAGCGGTATCGATAAAATTACCGCCCGACTCGACATACCGATCCAAGATTTGCATCGACAGTTTGCGGTCGATCGTGCTTCCGAAATAGTCAGTTCCAAGACCGATCACTGACGCCTGAAGATCTGTTCGGGGAAGCGGTTTTATTTGCATGTAAACCTCTGAAGCAAAAGTCGTCAGTAATCAATTTTCTTACGATAGCGTTATCGGTAAAAAAGCGTCTCGAGCGTTTATGTGGGTCAGCAAAAGTATTCACCGAATTGGACGGTTTCGCCGCCGCACCCTGCTTTTTCTTGCAGCGCTGGGACCCGGCATCATTACGATGATTGCTGACAACGACGCTGGCGGCATTTCAACGTACGCACAAACCGGCGCAAAGACCGGATTCGGTCTACTCTGGGCGTTTATTATCCTGGTGCCGATGGCTTACTACGTTCAAGAGATGACAGTACGCCTGGGTACGGTGACCAAGCGCGGTCATGCCGAGGCTATCTTTGACGGTTTCGGCAAATTTTGGGGCTGGTTTTCGATTTTTGACCTCGCGCTGATCAATTGGCTTACGCTGGTCACGGAATACATCGGGATGACTCAGGCCTTGCGCCTGTTCAATATTCCGGAGTGGGTCACGTTTCTCGCTGTCACACTGCTATTGTTAGGAATAGTGATTACCGGTCGCTATTGGACATTTGAAAAGCTCACATTTTTCTTCTGCCTCTTTAACCTGGTTTATATACCGGCCGCTATATGGGCGATGAACACGGGAAACGTTGTTGAAGGATGGTCAGCTGTCGGAAAGGGTTTCTTCAGTCCTCACTTCACCTTCAGCAATACCTTTACTCCAGTCGCGCTGTTGACGCTGATCATGGCAAACATCGGCACAACCATCACGCCCTGGCAGATCTTTTTTCAGCAGTCTGCGGTGGTAGACAAGGGAATGGATATCGGCGACATCAATGCCGGGAAAATTGATACCTTCATCGGGTCATTGATGACTTGCATCGTGGCGGCCTTTATCATCATCGCCACAGCCGGAGTTTTCCACTTCAATCCCGATCCGGACCCAAAATGGCGGATGGTCGACTCGGCCGCACAAACGGCGGCTGCCATGCCCGAAGTGATGCCAAACGAACACCTGGGACAATGGGCCAAAGTCCTTTTTGCGATTGGGCTCTTTGATGCGGGCCTGCTCGGAGCACTCTGCATCTCGCTGGCTACCAGCTGGGCCTTAGGAGAGGTCTTTGGCTGGGCTCATTCGTTGAACATCAGTGTCCGCGAAGCGCCTTGGTTTTATGTGGCTTACGTGCTCATGCTGATGTCGGCCGGCGTCGTATCCCTGATTGCTTCCGTGGAAATCCAGAACGTCATTACCATTTTTGTACAAGTCGTTGCCGTAACCCTGTTACCCGCAGCATTGACCTTCTTGATTTTGCTTTTGAATGACAAACCGTTGATGGGCGATCACGTCAATACCCGCTGGCAAAATATTGCCAATTGGGGTATCACCAGTTTTGTAATTGTTATCTCGACCGCTTACGGCCTTTCTGTGCTGTTTCCGGAATTATTCGGTTCCCCTCAATGACGTAAATCGAAATGGATACGCCAACATCGCATCCCGAGTCGAAGAGCGGATCTTCCTCGCTTGGCCACGAGGATTACAAACTTTTCTTTTTCTCACAGCTGCTGAAGCGGCGGATTTGTGCTGAAAAGTTCAATCAGAAAATCGGTCGAGTGACTGACTTGATCTTTCGGTTGGCCGAGCCGTTTCCTGAGGCGGTCGGAATTTACGTCGAACACAGCATGGGCCGGCCCAACGAGTTCATTCCGTGGGAAAAAGTAATCAAGATTGATGATGACGCGATTTTCATCTCACCGGCTGAGGACGGGAAACCGTATTCGTCGTTCGTTGATCAAAAAGGTTGGATTCTACTGGGCGAACACTTCATCGGTCGCACGATTTTAGATATGGATGGACGCCAGACCGAAGTCGTCAATGATGTCCAACTGCTCTATTCGAAAGGTCGGATGATCATCGTCCATGTGGACACTTCGTTTAACGGCTTTCTTCGTAAATGGGGTCTTGAGCGGTTCAAATGGTCCAACGACCAACTCATTGCCTGGCGATATGTACAGCCGCTCTCCCTCGAAGATATCGGCGCGACGGATGCTGTTTCCCTTTCCATTACCAGAGATCAGATCAGGGAATTGCCGGGCGAAGACCTTGCTGACGCCATTGAGACTCTACCGGGAGAAGTGCAACATGCGGTCTTCTCCGTTCTCGATTCCGAAAAGGCCGCCGAAGTACTGGTCGAAGCCGAGCCGCGCGCGCAGCGGCAGCTCATTGCCAATGTCCGGCGCGAACGTGCCCGGACCATTCTATCGGAGATGTCGATTCCGCAACTGGCGGATCTATTCTCAGTCCTGCCGCACGATCAGATGATGAAGATGATGGAACTGTTGCCGGAGGACCAAGCCACGCGAATCAAAGCAATCATCTCGGACTTGGAGTGCACCGCAGATGCGCTGATGTCCTCTGATTTTGTCAGAGCGAAGAAGTCTAATTCCGTCGTGCAGGTCTTGAAAGAAATCCGTGGTTCCCGGCGTGAACCTCACAGCCTTTCCTATGTTTACCTTCTCGATGACGAACGGACGCTGCTCGGCGTCGTGGACCTTCGGGAGATTGTTCTTGCTGCCGACACGATGCTGCTGGGCGATATGATGGTATCACCGGTGGTTTCTGCTCAACAGGATGATACGCGTGAGGACTTGGCTGAGTTGTTTGCCCGGTATCAATTTCATCTGATCCCGGTCGTTGACGAGCACGATCGCATGCTGGGAGTGGTTTACTATCGCGATATAATGAAAGGGCTCGTCACGCGCGCGAGAAGCTGATTATGCCACGCATTAAGATGACTCGCACCGTGAGGATCGCACTTTGGGCGCTACGGATTTATCTGCTCGTACTTCTCACTCTGATCGCCGTCAAATTCATCAGAGTATTTTCTTCTCCCGCGGATCCAGCGCCTTCGCCCTCCGCGCACGCCGTCAGTCACTGATATCAGCGGCGACTGTCCGATTAGCTCGCCGGCTCGATGCGAGCTCAAGACGTCCCCGGGGTTGTGAGCGTCAAACCGCCAGAAATCGCAGTCGCCATCGCGACGTTCGCGACCAAACGATGATCGAGCATTCCGAAGCGACGAGTCCACGCAACTCGCTGCCGAGCCTGGCACACCCAATGCTAGGTTGATGCCGGCAACTTACCGGCGGTCAATGCTCTTCGAATCTTATCACTGCTTCACGCCCCAAGATTTTGTGTTCAAAATTGCTCAGACTCAGCTTGAACTCGAAGGCTACTGGGCGCTGCGTCGTGCCATTTTCTGCCAGGAACAAGGGATCTTCCAGGAGTCTGATCGGGATACGGTGGACGAGCGGGCAATTCCGATTGTCTGCGCGTCGCTAGTTGCTGGCATGGAAGACTTAGTGGTAGGCATGGTTCGTATCGACGAGCGAGAGCCTGGCCTCTGGTATGGCAGCCGGCTGGGAGTTGCCGAAGAGTTTCGCAGCATTAAAAAGTTGAGCCCCGGAGTAGCGGTACGAAATCATCAGCCGGTCTATCGCGGCCTCGGAGCTCTCGGCGCTGGTCTTATCTATAAAGCCGTTTCAACCGCGCACGCGCTGGGATGCCGGGAATTCCTCGCCACGGTTCAACATCAGAACGCGCGTTTTTTCCAGCGACTCCATTGGGAGCCGATGGGCGAACTCGAACTATTCGGCTTAGCCCATGTGAAGATGCGTGCGGACCTAAACTATTACCTGCCGGCAGCGAATGTATTCTGATTCGAGATGGATGATGATCACGCGACAATCAATCGACTGCTTTCATTTCTCGAGACGAACGCAGCGGTAGCTGCTAAGGCGACGATCCAGCAATCGTATCGACCAGCACACGCTCTCGCCGGCAACATTCGGGTCGGCGACGATTGCGCTGCGATTCCAGACGAAGACGGCTTTCTCCTGTTTGCGGCGGAAGGAATGCTAGAGTCTTTCGTGGCGAACGATCCATGGTTCGCCGGTTATTCCGCGGTGATGGTTAATCTCAGTGACGTCGCAGCGATGGGCGGTCGGCCACTCGCCATCGTCGATGTGCTTTGGACGCCAAATCTGCCGGAATCCGCAAACATTTGGGACGGTATGGCTGCCGCCTGCCGCGCGTATGACGTGCCGATTGTGGGAGGACATACAACCGTGACTGGCACGGGCAGCGTCTTTCTCGCTGCCGCAGTGCTGGGCAGGGCGCGGAAACTGATCACCAGCTTCGATGCGCGACCCGCCGACGACCTCTTGATGGTCGTGGATTTGCGCGGCGGCTATCGCGGAGAGCAGCCGTTCTGGAACGCAAGCGTCGGCGCTCCGGGGCAACGACTTCGAGACGATCTGCGGTTACTGCCGATCCTGGCCGAGGCAGGTTGGTGCCGCGCCGGAAAGGACATTAGCAATGGAGGCATCGTCGGAACGCTGAGCATGCTCCTCGAATGTTCTAAGATTGGCGCCGAACTTTGGCTGGACCGGCTGCCGCGACCGACCGATGTCTCGCTCGAGCGTTGGCTGATCTCATTCCCAAGTTTTGGCTATTTGCTCAGTGTAGCTCGAGAACATTCTGAAAAGACGATCGCTCTATTCGAGGAGCGCGGGATCGCGTGCGCACGCGTCGGACAAATGACTGCTTCACCGTCGATGATTCTGTCCTACGGCTCTGCCCGCGAAATTTTCCGGCCAAAGATTTAGCTCGCGGAGCTCCCGGCGTTCTCGGCATTTCCTGGCCAATGGGGGCAGCGTCGATCCGTCCCGCCAAAATCCTTTGATCAACACCTCCTTCGGGCAAGAACCTGCGCCGGTCAGATTCGCGTTCAATTTTTCCACGACCAGATCGAGCGCTGCTGAGCCGACCGCGGACAGATTGCCGTCGATACCGGCGGCTGCACCCATTTCGTCCGATGTCCGATAGAGATAAGCAACGCCAACGTCATCGGGAACCAGGAGTCCTCGTTTCGCGAGGAACCGGCGAACGGGCACTTTGTAAACCAGCAACGAGTCCGGTCGATTCGCGTCAAGCCACGCATAGAACTTCGCGCGATCTTCTCCGTCGTTTGGGATATACGGTTCGCAACGATCGCACACCGGAAGCTGAAGCTGCCAATCGAGAAAGGCGCCCGACCAGAGGTGGTTAGAGATTTGATTGTTGAGATCCGGCACGACGAGCGCGGGCCGTCGATAACCGAGCTGACGCATATGCTCAAGCGCAAGCTGCACGTTGTAAAACCCATGAAAATTTGCCCGATCGACAACGGTCGACCGAAAATAGGCGCTTAAACCCGCCACCGCAAAACCCTCAGTGCGGAATGATGAGTGAGGATCTTCGTCCCGCGAGAATCCTAAGAGAACGCCACGGATTCCGCGCGCCCGTAACGTTGCGATCAGCCGATTCGCGTTGCCATCGTACTCGGCAAAGGGAAAAATCTCGATACGAAATCCGAGCGCGGTTGCGCGCGCAACGATGCCTTCATACTCCCAACGACACACATCCTTAGCGCGCCAACTCTCGCGTCCGCCATAGTTAGTGACCAGCGCGATGACATCCACTTCTCCGCCGCCGCCGCGCCGTCGACGACTTGCCATCAGCGCACTGATCAACGGATTGGGTCGATAGCCGGTATTTTTGGCGAGAGTTTCGACACGCTGTCGCATCTGCGCGCTGATCCGCGGATCACCACGCAAAGCGCGCGAAACGGTGGAAGAAGCCACGCCGAGTTCTTGGGCGATTTCCGCCATCCGCGTTGTCCGAATTTGCTGCACGAGTATTCTTTTGGCCAGGAGTGATCGCGTTCTGCCGATCCGCACCCGCCGCTGATCTAAACCCCATCTAAAGCTGTAGGCAGTAACCGTGCCGCGGTTGCGCAACGATATGCGCAACAAAGATGGCCCAACGAACGAAGCAGGGTTCACCTGATGCTCTCTGGCTTCGTCGTCGGAGAAGCAACTGCTTCGCCCCCGAAAACTGAATCGCCCCGAAACCAGATCATTCCATGCCAACCGTTGAAAAAGAATTAAACAAGAAAGGCGACTTTCTCGTAGATTACGAAGAGAAGGTCTTCCCCGATATCAAAGCCGATCCCGGCGAAAAAGCGCTCGTGACCTTCCATACCGTTGCGTTCGAAGGCTCAATCTCCATCGTAAACACGCTGACCGCTACGCGGTTGCAGCGGAAAGGATACGAGACTTCGATCCTTTTGTATGGACCCGGGGTGACGATGGGTTTCCAACGAGGCTTCCCAACCCTCGGAGACGAGGCTTTTCCCGGTCATCTTTTCGTGAATCAGCGTCTGGAGACATTTATGAAGGAGGGCGGCAAAGTCTATGGATGCCGATTCTCTACCCAGGCACTCTATGGTCAGACCGAGAAAGCCTTTATTGCGGGTATTCGGCCGATCTCTCCGCTCGATGTGCTCGATATCATCTTGATGCACAAGAAGGCGGGTGCCGTGATTATCGACTCATGGACCGTGTAATAGCATGAAACGGCTCAAGGCGGCTGCAGTCCAGATCGCTCCCGACCTTTTTGGCAGCGGCACGGTTGATCGCGTATGCGACGCGATTGCCGAAGCTGCGGCCAAAGGTGTGGAGTTGGCCGTCTTCCCGGAAACGCTCATTCCTTATTATCCGTACTTTTCGTTTGTCGTCCCGCCGGTGCTTACTGGCAAAGAACATCTCCGGCTCTATGAGCAGGCGGTAGAGGTTCCCGGTCCGGTAACCGCCCGGCTTGCGGCATCAGCGAAGGACGCGCGAATGGTTCTGGTGGTCGGAGTCAATGAGCGCGACGGTGGGACTCTCTACAATACTCAATTGGTTTTTGATTCGGATGGTTCGCTCGTCTTGAGGCGGCGCAAAATTACGCCTAGCTATCATGAGCGAATGATTTGGGGACAAGGTGACGGCAGCGGATTTCGAACCGTAAATACAGCGGTCGGCCGCGTCGGCGCGCTGGCTTGTTGGGAGCACTACAACCCGCTCGCTCGCTTTGCACTGATGGAAGGACGCGAAGAGATACACTGCGCCCAATTTCCCGGATCGATGGTCGGACAGATTTTCGCGGATCAGATCGCCGCGACTATTCGCCATCACGCCCTGGAGTCTGGCTGTTTTGTCGTTAATTCAACCGGCTGGCTCACGGACGATCAAATCGCTTCGATTACTCCAGATACGAAACTGCAGGGAGCGCTTCGCGGCGGCTGCTATTCGGCGATCATCTCGCCAGAGGGTGTTCCGCTATGCGATCCGATTATCGCTGGCGAAGGGATGGCCATCGCAGAACTCGATCCTTCCCTGGTGACCAAACGTAAACGAATGCTCGATTCAGTTGGTCACTATGCGCGTCCTGATATTTTTTCACTCCTGATCGACCGTGAGCCACGAGTGAACGTGAAGGCGAAGGCTCCGTCATCCCCAGAAAGTCCCCTCGAGAATAGAGCGTTCAATTCTGAAAGTCCCCAAAGCGATGATGCTGGATTTCCAAACAGCCCTGCTCACGAAGAAGCAGTTCCTACTCTCTGAACTGCAAACGCACGGTCTCAGGTTAGTCGATCTGAGCGTTGGCGTTTCCAGCCGCATCGGCGGTGCCGGTCCGACCGATCATAAGGCGGTCACGGTGCTGGGCACGACGATCATGGTACCGGTGCACACCCGTGCGGCCGCCCATTCGCCCTATGTTGCGGCACCTCCGGACAACCGCGGGATTTCGGTCTTGCGCGAAGTTGATCGAGTCGTCTGCGAAATTTCGTTTCCACCGCAGCCCAGATTCTATGCGTTATCGACCCAGGACGGCGTACCATATTGGAAAATCGCGCAGCTGCATTCTCGGGACACGCTTGCGACCACTGTGCTCCAGACCTGTGTTCGTTACGGAAACAGTGCGACGAAGTGTCAATTCTGCGCAATTGGCGAATCGTTGCGAGCTGGACGAACCATTGCTAAAAAGACTCCGGAACAGCTGGCCGAAGTGGCGGCTGCCGCGCAGCACCTTGATTCCGTCCAAAATGTGGTGATGACTACGGGAACGCCTCCCACGGAAGATCGAGGCGCGGCCGTACTCGCGGAGAGCGCGCTCGCCATTAAGGCGCGTACCGGTCTGCCAATTCAGGGACAATGTGAGCCACCCTCTGATTTTGCTTGGTTCGGGCGATTGCGTTCAGCCGGTATCGATTCGCTCGGTATGCATCTCGAAGCTTGGGATGAAGACGTCCGCCGCCGCATCATGCCGGGCAAAGCGGAAGTCTCGGTTAGCTTCTACCTGGAAGCATTCGCGGCCGCGGTCGCGGTATTTGGCCGGGGCCAGGTGAGTACCTATTTGCTGGCCGGCCTTGGCGACAGTATTGAGGGACTACTCGAGGCCGCGGAACGCTTGGTTCAAATCGGGGTCTATCCCTTCGTGGTGCCATTTGTTCCGGTAAATGGAACGCCGCTGGCCGACCGTCATCCGCCTTCGGCTGAGTTTATGCGCCGCGTGCTTCAGCCACTGGGCAGTTGGCTCGCACAAGCCGGCCTGACTTCCAACACCGTGAAGGCGGGCTGTGCCAAATGTGCCGCTTGCTCGACCCTTTCCACCTTCGAAAGACAAACCGTCGAAGAAAACTAATCGCGAGCTATGCCCGAAGTCATCTTTACTATTCAGCTCCCGGATGGCTCGACCAAGGAATGCTACTCGCCATCAAGTGTCGTGTGTCGCTACTTCGCAGCGGGCGACGAAATGCTGGTAGCCGAGTTTCTAGCGCGGAGTCGTGAAGCTTTCGCTGCAGCTTCGGAACGTGTTCGCGTGAAATTCGGTTTCTCGTGCAGCTCGGCCTCCGCCGAAATGGCGGAGATCGAGCAATGGACGAGCACGCTGCCGGGCAATTCAACTCTGCGCGTCCTCCGTATTTAAAGAGTTGCCAAAAAATACTTTACCCAATGATTCGCGAACCACACTGCAATTAGCCAATGCACGACGCATCCGCCAGCGAACGCTCAACCGATCTGCATTATCCCGTCATCGTTGTTGGTGGTGGCCAGGCCGGACTGGCAATGAGCTATTGCCTGAAAGAACGGGGTATCGATCATCTCATCTTTGAAAAGCGCCGACTGGGCGAAGCTTGGCGATCGAAACGGTGGGACAGTTTTTGTCTGGTGACACCGAATTGGCAATGCCAGCTTCCCGGATTCGACTATTACGGAAATGATCCTCACGGCTTTATGGCCAAGGAAGAAATCGTCCAGTACCTCGAGGCCTACGCACGATCTTTCACTCCACCCCTTAAGGAAGGGATTCTGGTATCAAATCTTCGGGCCGACGACTCTGGAGCATTTGCGATAAAAACGAGCCGAGGAGACTACTTTGCCGACCAAGTTGTGGTCGCTACCGGGGGGTATCACGTCGAAACAATTCCTCGAATTGCTGAGCGCTTTCCACCGACCGTGAAGCAACTGCATTCCGCAGAGTACAGAAATCCGGGATCATTGCCCGCCGGAGAGGTGCTGGTGATCGGCTCCGGTCAATCTGGCTGCCAAATAGCAGAGGATCTCCATCTGGCCGGTCGTCAGGTGCATCTCTGCGTCGGCGGCGCTCCTCGAACCGCGCGCCGGTATCGCGGTAAAGACGTGGTCGATTGGTTGCACCAAATGGGCTATTACAACATGCCGGTAAATGAGCATCCATTGAAGGAGCGGGTTCGCGCGAAAGCCAACCATTATGTAACCGGTCGCGACGGCGGACGCGACATCGACCTCCGCAAGTTCGCGCTCGAAGGGATGAAGCTCTATGGACGGCTACAGCATGTTCGCGGGAACATTTTACGGTTCGCGGACGATCTGAAACAAAACCTGGATCAAGCGGATTCAGTTGCCGAAAGCATTAAGACAACGATCGATAAATATATCGAAGCCAACCAACTCGTCGCGCCGCTGGAGCCGCGCTACCAGTCGTTGTGGGAACCGACAAATCCGTCGCTGGAACTAGACTACGTCGAAGCAAAGATCGGCGTGATCATTTGGTCGGTAGGCTTTCGCACCGACTATAGTTGGATTGAAATTCCAATCTTCGATGGGAAAGGGTATCCGAGTCACCGACGCGGAGTTACCTCCGTCCCAGGTATCTATTTTATTGGTCTCCCGTGGCAATACACCTGGGGCTCCGGGCGCTTCTCCGGAGTTGCTCAAGATGCCCGGTTCCTGGCCGACTGCATTGAGGCAAGGGATTCCGACTCGATGCCGAAAACAGGCAAGCTCCTTAACGAGCTAGCCCTCGGCTCTTAGGCACGCCAAAGTAGTCGCAGCTTCCAGCTGCGAAAGAGGTGCGCCGCTGGAAGCTGCGGCTACGGTGCACCTTGCAGTCTTTAACCGGGAACGACAATTCATTCGGCCAGAAGGCCAAAGCGTTTGTCCGAAAATGATGTTATTGAGACACGACACATTGGGATAAAGGAAATATCGTGGCGCGATAGATATGTTTGAATGTTTGGATCGCCCGATTGTCTAAGGAGGGTGTTTCCAGCAGCGGAAATGAGAGGCCTGCCTGGTCAGGCGTCGAGGAGATATCATCATGTTGTACAAATCACTCAAAGTCAGTCTAGCGGGACTGGTGATAATCTGTAGTTTCACCGTTGCAGCTATAGCGGCGGCAACTGTGAACAAAGAGACAATGACCAACAATGAGCGGGTCGCCGGGCTTAGGGTGACCAAGGAGATATTTGGCAAAATGCCAGATGGCGCACCGGTGGCAAAATACGTTCTGACCAATATCCATGAGGTGCGGGTGGGGATCCTGACGTATGGCGGCATCATACAGTCCGTCGTCGTACCGGATAAAAACGGAAAGCTGCAAGATGTGGCGTTGGGTTTCGACAATTTGGACCAATACATCAAGGAGAGTCCATACTTTGGCGCGATTATAGGGCGCTACGGTAATCGCATTGCCAAGGGCCAGTTTAAGTTGGAAGGGAAACAATATCAGGTTCCGACCAACGATGGGCCAAATGCCCTGCACGGTGGGTCAAAGGGCTTCGACAAGGAGGTCTGGGCTGCATCGCCGATCGAGGGTTCAAACTGGGTTGGTGTTGAGCTGGTGTATCTGTCGCCGGACGGCCAGATGGGTTTTCCGGGTGGCCTGGAAGTGACAGTCCGATATACGCTCGACAACGACAACGAACTGGCGATTCATTACTCCGCCGTGACCGACGGGGATACGATCGTTAATCTGACCAATCATACCTACTTCAACCTGGCCGGCGCCGGCAATGGCAACGTGCTCGATCAAGTAGCCATGATAAATGCCAATGAGTTCACTCCGGTCGATAACACGCTGATTCCCACCGGTGAAATACGAGACGTAAAAGGTACGCCGCTTGATTTCACCAAGCCGATCGCAATCGGTGCGAAGATTCATTCCAAGAACGATCTACTCAAGAATGCTGAACCCAAACAAGGCGGATACGACTTCAACTGGATATTGAACAATCCGGGCGATAGGAACGCCCTAGCAGCTCGAGTGACCGATCCGGAATCGGGTCGCACTGTGGAGATGTATACCACCGAGCCGGCCGTGCAATTCTACACAGGCAATTTTCTGGATGGGACATTAAAAGGCAAGAACGGGTTGACCTACGAACACTGGGGGGCGTTTACCCTGGAGGCGCAACATTATCCGGACTCGCCCAATCACATAAACTTCCCGAGCACAGAGCTCAGGCCAGGCGAGAAGTACACTCAGACAACGATCTACAAATTCCTGCCTATGTGAACTATTGTCGCGTCGAGCCAAGCATGGTTTCGGCGCGACAGCCGCTGAGGAGCTCATGAACCCGTCCTCCAAGAGTTTCGCGGCGCCGCGAAAGCGCTCGTCTATTTGCGATACCCGACGGTGGCTAGCAAGCGGCATTTGGTGCCTTACCAAGGAGCCAAAAAGGCGGTCAGTCTCTTGAAATGCGGCAATGCACGATAAAACGGCAGTTTTTGGCCCTGACGGTTCTGTGCCTTTGGCCGTTGCATCTATGTGCCTGGACAAATGGTCAACTTTTGATCTGGATGGACAGCGAGCCAGCAATAGGCCTCCGGCCGATCGCGAAGAAGTTTGCGAACGACTTGGGAATCAAAGTCACAATCGAAACACCGGTAAACATTGTCGATAATTTCACGCTCGCCGCTCAAGCCGGTCAGGGTCCCGACATCGTGATATGGGCGCATGACAAGGTTGGAGAATGGGCCGATAGCGGCTTGATTGCTCCCGTTAAGTTGTCTTCAGAATTGGTTCGCAAACTCTATCCGCAAGCCTGGGAGGCTGTGCGACACCGTGACGCCACTTGGGGTTATCCGATCGCGCTGGAAACGATAACGCTTATTTACAACAAAAGGCTTCTCGTCGGCAGCGCACCGACGGATCTCTCGCAGCTGGTGTCAATCAACCGGTTGATTCAAACTAAGCATCCGGGCGCGAGAACGATTCTCTGGGACTACAAGAGCGCCTACTACTCTTGGGGCATCCTGGCTAGCGCGGGAGGGTACGTTTTCAAGAGGCGCCGCACAAACTACGACGTAAAGGATATCGGCGTGGCAACCGCGGGAGCGGTTGAAGGACTTTCGAAGATTGTCGCGTTAGTTCGAAATGGTATCCTCCCAATAGGGCCGGTAAACGGCGAAGGGGAGGAGCTGATGGCAGAGGGCAAGTTAGCGATGACGATCTCAGGGCCATGGGACTGGCCGAACCTGATCGAAAGCGGAATCGATTTTGGATTGGCTCCAATCCCGGGCATAGACGGGAGGTTAGGGCGTCCCTTTGTCGGGGTCACGCTCGCATATCTTAGTCGGTCGAGCCCGAATCAAGACCTGGCTAAAGAATTCCTGGAGCATTACCTCCTGACTGATGATGGACTCGGCGCGATAAATCGGGCAAAACCGATCGGCATTCCGGCGCTGATCTCATCGTACGAAAAGCTTGCACCAAGCGACATTCGTTTGCGGCAATTAAAGGTGGCAGTGGATCTTGGCCAGGTCATGCCGAACATCCCGCAAATGGGCCGCTTCTTTAACGCAGTTGGAACAGCCCTGCAAATTGCGACCGATGGTCAAGCGTCCGCCGGGGAAGCACTCCGAGAAGCCGCGATGAACATGTGAGGGGGAGCAGGAGTTGCGCATTGGAACGGCAACAGTGAAGACATATCGCATGAGGACATAACACTTGCTTGAGCAGGCCGAGCTTAACCTTATCCAAACGATTAAATGCCCGCTACCTCCCGACGAGTTTCGCCGCGGCTCACTAAAGCCGAGTACGGACTGCTCGCAGCATTCCGCTATCGCTTTCGGCGTTTTTCATTCCGTCAGCAGCTCAAAAGCATGGGTCCACCGGTTTTTCTGGAATCCCGGGATGCACCAAAGCATACAGAGCGGTTCGATTGCACGAGCCGAGATGATGGTTCCACAATCGAACGGTTCCCATCCAAATTGCTCGATAGCATCTGACACTGTGGCCTTTGCTTCCACGTGGTTTCCGCAAATGAACATGGTTGGGATGCCCTGTTTGTACTGCGGATTGATCATTCGAGCGGCACCAACGCTGTTAAAGGCCTTTACGACGTATGCGCCGGGAATTTTCGCTTGAATCTTCTCTGCCAGCGATTCGTTAGGCCCGGTGGTGAATTGCAGTACTCCGTCGACCGGCGGATGATCTGACAACGGGTTAGTTGCATCAATTACCGGTTTTGCGGTGAAGCTGTTGGGGCCGGCTAGATCGATCACGTTTTCCACCACGCTGCCGAGCGTTGCCAGCACGATCAACTCCCCGAATCTCGCTGTCTCTTCGAAGGTCCCGGCTGTTGCCCCAGGTATGTCCTGGACCCATTTTTGCACGTCCGGCTTTTTCGGATCGCGAGTGCCAAGCATGACTTGATGGGCATGTTTGAGAAATCCCGCGCCAAGTGTTTGCCCCACAGTCCCAGATCCTAAGACTCCGACTTTCATTCGATCATTCTCTCTGCGGTTATCCAAAAGCGCAAAGGGCAGAATAGGAGAGCCAGTGATCAGTAATCACTTCTCAGGAACTTGAACGGTGAGCAGGGGAAATTAGGCCGGGACCAGGGCGGTTGGTAGTAACTGATAACCGAGAGCGGCAGCTTGTTTCTGAAGTTTGTTGAGGATGGTTTTTTGGACTTTGAGTTGGTAGGTC
>WNFQ01000096.1_pt1 | contig 71714 bp, 61 predicted proteins | sample 5400171 | NCBI WGS metagenome assembly WNFQ01 (sample SAMN13153356, study PRJNA577476) | soil metagenome | isolation source: 20 cm soil under Madrone tree | place: USA:California | collected 2016-06-14
ATTTTCTGCGGCGGACTATTGAACTCGTCGAGCCCCCTGTCATCGTTACGCTGGGAACGGTGGCGCTTGATGCGCTGAAACCGCTTCACTGTCATGAGTTCACTTTGAAGAAGGACGCAGGCAGAATTCGTCGCTGGAATGGCTGCTTGCTGGTGCCGCTTTATCATCCAAGTCCACAGGTCTTGATCACCAGCCGCGACGAAAGGGCTCAGTTGAACGATTATCAAGTTGTGGCGCTGGCGATGCGCCAATTGGAACGCCTGGCTGGTGGCGGCCCAAGCCACCGGTACGGAACCGCTCGCGGTAGCCAGCGGGTAAACAAGCGAAACATCAAGTAGACTTACCGGAGTGAACCAACCTATCTCAGCAACCGAGTACGCAGCCGTGCGCGATGACAGCGCCGGCGTGATTCATCTTTCGACACGGGGCCGTCTGCTTGTCAGTGGTTCAGAAGCCGTGATGTTTCTCAACGGCTTGATCACCAACGACATGAAAACCCTCGCGGTGAATTCATGGATGCCGGCGGCTTTTCCGAACGTGCAGGGACGTCTGATCGCCGCGGTGCGCATAATTCATCGCGAAGACGGCTTTCTGATCGACACTGAAGGCGTGACCCTGGATCCGGTTGTGAAGTTGCTGGGACGTTTCACACTTGCGGGCGACTTTTTCGTGCAGGACGTGACAATCGAGACCTCCATGCTGTCGATCCAGGGCCGGAAGGCCAAGGTCTTTATGAATCAGGTGTTGGGCGAGGCGGCGGCAGACGCTTCACGCGGGCAAGTCGTGACGGCGCAACTCGAGAATGGCCGCGAAGTAACCGTCATTCGCGCGACGCACACTGGCGAAGACGGCTTTGATCTCTTCGTTGACGAGAGCGAGGCTGCAGGCCTGCGCAACTTATTGCTCGATGCCGGCGCGCAACTAATCGGTTCCGAAGTTGCTGAAACGTTGCGCATCGAAGCCGGCATCCCGCGCTTTGGTATCGACATGGATGAGACCAGGGTGGTGACGGAAACGAATCTTGATGACGCGGTAAGTTTCACTAAAGGCTGTTACATCGGCCAGGAGATAATCGCGCGGATCAAGTATCGTGGCCACGTCGCAAAGAAACTGACCGGAGTGCTGCTACAGGAGGATGTGCCGGTCGAGAGTGGGGCCAGGATTCTCTCTTCCGACGATAAGGAAATTGGCGGCATCACCTCATCGACCGTTTCGCCGAGTCTCAAACACACGATCGCCCTCGCGTATGTGAAGTACGATTACCTGGAACCGGGCACCAAGGTGAAAGTGGTTTCTGCCGCACATGAATACCCGGCGATGGTCACCGACCTTCCATTTATTCGCGGTAGTTGGTATTCAGAGTGACATACCGGAATGGTTTAGAGGCGGGCTACCGCCCGCCTGTGATCCGAGCTGCTCATGTAAGGCGGGCGGTAGCCCGCCTCTAAACAGCAATCATCATGCCTGACGAGCCAACAGACACCGCCGATGGCACTGCCGAGCCCGAACTTAATGAGCTTGAGTTGGCGCACTCGATCATTGAAGCCCTGCTGGAACACACCAGCGTAGTCAGCGATCTGATCGCGTTGATGGCCCAGGCGCTTGATCCGGAAACCACCAAGGCGCTGACGTTGACCCCGCAATGGCAGTCTTACCTGGAGAGTCGCCGCCAGATGGAACATACCCGCAAGGACGTTGAAAAGTTTGTCGAGATGATGAAGAAGCCGGATGAAGCCTGAACGACCTGCGATCCACGAAATCACACTAAGCAAAACTAAAAGAATCCTATTTCGAGTTGTTTCGTGTGATTGCGTGGAGCGCTTCTGCGGTTCTTGCTTCAAAAATCCAATTCAAACTTGCCTCGCATCGATGTACCCAGGCTGTTGAAGAATTGGCCGGCGTGCAGGCTGCCGGTATTGTTCTGAACATCGCGCGGATTGAAGTGATTGGTGAGATTGAAAAGTATTACGCCTGCTCGGGCCTTCTTATCCAGAAACGGAATCTTGAAACCTTTAAGAATGGTGGTGTCGAGTGAAAGGAACGCGGGAAAGCGGGCCCGGTTGCGATCTCCGACAAAGTCCAGACGATCGTTGACGAAAGAAAACGGAAAGCCCGAGCGAATTTCAAAGGCCGGCATAACTGTTATCTCGAGCGGTGCTTTGATCTCTCCATATACGAGGAATCTATGCGGAGCATCAAATGACAGCGGACCGAATTGATTTGGCCGCACCACGTAGGCGGGAAAATCACTGAGGAAATTGTCTGCGGTGTTTAAGCTGCCGCGGGCTCTGGACCAGACGTAGGAAGCGTTCCAGTTGTGAAATCGCGGGCTGTTGTAAAGAGCTATTGCCTGGAATTCGTCATATTTGGAAAAGCCGCGGCTCTTAAGAACCAGCAATCCCTGGTTGGCTCCGCTGGCTTTGGGGACAATGATTGGTTCATTCTTGGAGGACCGCCGGAGGTACCCCACTCGCAACGTCAAATGCTTCGTCAGACTCCGATCGACCTGCAGGCTCCAACGCCTGCTGAGGGCGTCACGCATCGGCCCGTGGATTACGTTCATGAATTCCCGCGGTCCATCAATGACAGTGACTCCGTCGTTTGCATAGCTCGTCACTACACGTTTAGGAAAATGCGTCTGCGAAGAGTTAACGAGAGCGCTATTGCCGACCAGGTCGTCGTCGTCACTCAGTTGCTCGAGTTCGAAATACCGGGATGACAGCGGACTGCGATCGTAGAAGAGTCCAACCCCGCCGCGCACCACTGTGCGTTCGTCCTTGAAGGGAAGATAGAGAATAGAGAGCCGGGGCGAAACGTCCTTGTGATTGGAAATACTGTTGCGATCAAACCGCAGGCCAATGTCCATCGTCAAACTTTTATTAATAACCCAGCGGTCCTGGGCAAAGGCGCTCAACTCCGTCAAAGGCCGATCAATTAGGGTTGGGCCCCCGAAGTCAATACGCTGGCTGACGGTTTGATCACGACGGCGGATGACAATCGACCGGAAGTTGAAACTGCCAGTCAGCCTCGTATAGTCAAGTTCAGCACCAAGCTTAAGTGAATGCTGTCCGGCCAGCGTGAGCGTGCGCGCGAAATACTGTTCCTGCCACTGAAAACGACGCGCCGAACGCCGAGTATCGGCAAAATAGCTTCCCGTGTTGCCGTCGGGAAGAATCGTGAGCGGCTTTCCGCCTTGCCCAAACACATCGAACTTGAAAGTCTTATAGGCGAACAGCGACGAAAGAAACGACTGGTTCTTGAAAATAGATTGCTCGGACACTGAAAAGAGTTCGCCGTTCTGTTTTGTGTTCGGCGTCGTTTCCTGAGGATTAAAAGTATTCAATCCAACAAAACGCTTCTTTTCAGGAAAGAGCGAGCCGACAAACTTCAGACGATTCCTGCTGTTCAGGGTTAGATCCAGTTGGGTAAAAGAGTTGAAGGCCTCGGCAGTTGAGTTGTCGCGCGGCGCAGTCAGGCTGGGCACATAGATTCGCGAAAAGCGATACTCAAATGATTGCAGGAAGTACAGACGGTTGCGAATTACCGGACCTTGAAAAGTCAGGCGAGGCCGGAATGAATCGACTTTCCCACCAATGATGTCATGAAACACGGGAAAGACCCGCGTCGCGCCGAACTTGAATTTGTCTCCTCCGGACTTTGTCTCCAGATTGCTCGAGCCGCCAGTTGCTTTCCCAAAGTCTGCTGAATACGGATTCTCTTCAACGTGCACACTGGCTGAGGCCTCCAGCGGAATATCAAAAGCCAGATTTCCGTTCACGGGATCGGTGATGTCCGCGCCGTTGAGCGTGTAGGCGCTTTGCCCGGCGCGAGTTCCCTTAATGTGATCGGCGCCGTCCATTCCGCGCAGGACGCCAGGGGTCAGCGGCAGAGCACTCTGGTAATTGTCGGCGCGCAGGGGCAGCTCTTCCAGCTTCTCAGCCCGGACGGTATTAGCCGTCGTGGTTTCACCCGTGCTGAGTTGGCCTTCTTCATCGCGCACGGTCACGGACTCAGTTACCTTGGCAGTGAGAACAATGTCCACGACCAGAGTGGCGCCGGCCGTCAGCCGAATCTCAGTCGTCACATGTGGCAGCCCGTTGCCTTCGGCAGTTGCCGCATACACAGCCGCCGGCAGGTCCCGGAAAATGAAATTGCCGTTTTCATCGGTTACTGTCTTGAAAGCCGCCCCAGGCAAATCGCGATTGACGAGTGTCACGCTGGCCCCGGGCAGCAATTCGGGACGAGCGGAAGGATCACCCGCGGTGGCGCTAACGGTGCCCTTGATTGTGCCGGTCAAACCTTGCGCATAAGCGGAGCGCGAAACAGACAGTGTTGGCAATAGCAGGAGAGCCAGAACAAAGATCGGGGCAAAGCATGGTTTGCGCGTTTGTGCGGTTGCGAAAGCGGCTGGCTTGCATAGAGCAAAGAACACTTCGGCCATTTGAACCTCTTAAAGCAGCACCGAACTCCTGATATAGCGGCGTCGGAATCAGATCCGAACCGCAACATAGTCGGGTGCTGCCTTGACCCGGCTATAAGAGAAGCTTCTAAAGGACGACCGGTCTTCCGAAAACCAGTTGAGGGTGGGACTAACTTAATTGAAGCGTGAGCTTACTCCAGTTCTTACTTGCCCACAAGGAGAAATAAGCTTCATCATTGGGAGCGCTGGATGGGGTGCGCCGACATCCTGTCGGCGGTGCGCGCATCTTGCGCGCATGTGACAAAGACCGGCAAGGATGCCGGTGAACCGCAGGCAGGATGCCTGCGCTCCTTTGGGCAGGCCCTCAGGTATTCTCACCCGCTGCTCTCCCATTGGAATTACCTAACCATCATAATCACTTTGCGCTCGCGGCCGCCGTCGAATTCGCAGAGAAAGATTCCCTGCCAACGCCCCAGCAACAACTCGCCGTCTGTGAACGGGATGGTCACGGTGGATCCGACGAGGCTGGCTTTGATATGTGCGGGTGGATCCGACGAGGCTGGCTTTGATATGTGCGTCGGAATTCTCTTCGCCATGGCGAAAGCCCATGCCGTGCTGTGGAATCAAGGTCCTCAGCAGGTGCAGCAGGTCGCGGGGCACATCGGGATCGGCATTCTCGTTCACCGTTAAGCCGGCCGTGGTGTGCTGCACGTAGAGCACGACGATGCCTTCGCGCGCACCTGACTTTTTGAGCTGACTTTGGACTTCAGCCGTGAATTCGACGAGTTCTTCACGTTGATGAGACCGGACTTTGATTGTGTACATCAGTGGGATTGTAACCCAAACGGGATATCCGCAGATTTCACAGATTAGGAAGCACCGAAGAGTTAAGAAAAGGTTTTGGACGCTTCTCGATATCCTTCTAATGCCTATCTGTGCAATCTGCGAAATCTGTGGACAGCTTTACTCTTCTTCTTCGCCGATCGATTTGCGCAGGTGAATGGTTGAGTCAGGCTGAGACGGCGACCCCTTCGACGTTGGATAGATGGCGCGCGTGCCTACTTCGGCGCGGAACTGGCCCGACTCGTCATACAGACGTTTGTACTGCAGCGTGTTGCGTACGACGCCCTGAATGTAGAGACGCGTTTCGCGGAAAGGCACGGCCTCGGCCCATTCGTCGAGTTCCAGAGGCAAAGTCGCGCGCCACTGGACCACGCGACCGGGTCCGGCGTTATAAGCGGCAGCGACATATTCGATGCGGCCGTACTTGTCGATTTGCTCCTTGAAGAAGGCAGTGCCCAGCTGAATATTCAAGCGAGGTTCGAACAAAGAATCCGCCGTTACCGCTCGATCCACTCCATACTTTTTCGCTGTCAGGATGCCGGTGGGCACCACCAGTTGCATCAGCCCATAAGCTCGCGCGGAAGAAACCGCGCGCGGATTGAACACCGACTCCTGCCGAATCAAGCCGGCCACCTGATAAGGATCGAGCGAATGCGCGCGAGCCGACTGTGAAATGATGTCCCAGTATGCAAGCGGATAAAAAATGTCCCACTCATCCTTGCGCATCTCTTCGGGCTTCATCTGCGAATAGTCCGGATAGCTGCGCTTTAAAATATTCAGCGCTTGCACATTGTCATTCCTGGCCCGATAGATTTTTGCAATTGCCACGTTGATATGTGGGCTGTTTGGTGCGACGGATGAAACGACACCAAGCTCTTCCAGAGCCCAATCGTCCGCGCCAATCATCGAAAGCTGATCGGCCCTCCCAATGGCATAGCCGCCCCAATCGCGAGGATCGTTTGCGCCGGCGCGTTTTTCGTCGTCGTTCGGCCAGGGCGTTTCTTCAGCAACGGTCACTGTTTGCAGATTGGCGACGGCGCGCCCTATGACGGAATCCGCGGGAAACTCTGTCCGCGGCACGTTGCCATTGCGATTCATCGTGTCGAGCCGTTGCTTTGCCAGATACCCATACCAGTTCGCATCATAGCGAGCCTGCAACCCCTGATAGATCGCGCGCGCTTCCGCCAGCTTGCCGATGCGTTCACTGTCTCGCGCCGCCCAGTATGCCGCCTTGCCACGAAAATCCGTGTTGCGATCGGCGTAGTTAGCGAGATGCTCAGTCAAGAGCCGTGATGATTCGGAAAAGTTCTTGCCATCATGCGCTTGCCAGGCGAAATAGAATTGAGCCGGCGTGACTTCGGCAGCGCCGGGATAGAAGTTAACGGCCGCACGATAGAAATACGACGCATCGGTTGCGTCCCTGGCATCTTCGGCGGCCTGGCCGGCCTGCACGAATGCGCGTGTAGCCCAAGGACTGTTCGGAAACGCGCGGTGCAATTCGTCCGCCGTGCTGCGGGCCTGCGCCCACTGTTTCGCACGGCCATAAGCGAGAGCCAGATTGAACATTGCTTCAGAGCGCGCTTCACCAGCCGGCGCCGGCGAAGCATGCAGAGCAGCCGCCGCTTCGGGAAATTTTCGCGCATTGGCCGCGGCGATTACGCGACGTGCTTGCAGCGCAGCGTTGGCGCTGGCAGGAAAGCTCGTGAACGCGTTGGTGTAGGCATCGTAACTCTCGCCGTAGTGTTTCGCGGCAAAAAGCTTTTGCGCGCGCGCGAGTGCTTCTTCCGCATTTGCCGGGGCCGTGCTCGAGCCCAATCGCGTGATCGAGGTAGCCGCTTCGGCAGCTTCCGCGGCAGCCGGCGCAAAGAAATAGATGCGCCGATAACCTGCAAGAGACGCCGTTGAGTTTCCAGTTTGCTCGTACGCTTTTGCAGTCAGCAGCAGCGCCGCCGCATCGTCTTTAGCCGCCAGCTGTTTCAGCTCCACCGGAATGGGGCCGGCCTGGCCGTCCTGCATGAAGAGTCGCACGTCCTGGAGCAATGCATCGCGCGCCCGCAACGAATTTGGATAGTCTCGAACAAGTTGTTCATACGCCGCGCGTGCTTCCACGTGGCGGTTAGCTTGCTCCAGCGCACCCGCTTTCATCGACAAGGCATAATCCGGAATCACCGTGTAATCGCGAATCACACTGGCATCGAGCAGCGCAGCGGCGCCGGCAAAGTCCTTCGCGTTAATTTTAATTCGCGCGTGCGCAATCTTTGCGAGTGCGCCCGCCGTGGTTTTGGGGAAATCCGATTCGATCCGTGTGACGGCATCTTCAGCGGGCAGCACGCCGCCGCGCGTCATCACACGCAGAGTTTCGCGCGCCTGCAACTCCTGCGGTGTCTGCTGCAGCGTGCGACAACCGGCAATCAGGAAGAGCGGAGCAATAGCGCCAACTGCGGCAACGAGTCCGGCGACGATGAATGCGAAACGATGTTTGCGAAGAGTTGTCATAGCGGTCCTGGTACTGGTAGCCGGGGCGACGAGGTATTTTAGCATGCGCCTCGACGCAAAACCCCCGGAGCCGCCCAAGTTGCTCACAGATTTTCAGGATTGAGATGTTGAGGTCAGAACCGGGAGTGGTAGCGACCGGGTTGCGACCTTCCCCCGAGATCGGGCGGATGAGACCCGGTCGCTACGGCTCCCGGTTCTGACTCTCCATCTCGTCCACAGCTTCAATGACCCGCTCGATCTGATCCATGTAAGCTGAAAACACTGTGTTCGCTTCCGTCTCAGTTAGCTTCGATCCGGGTTTTGATCGCAGCGCAAAGATTCGCTCGAACGATGACTCTTCCAACTTGAGCAAACGCGCGATCGCGCGCACGGTGTCGGCCTTGCTGACCGCCGGCTCCTGGCCGTGCAGGATCAGTACAGCTCGAAACAAGGCGGCGAAGCTGGCGAGGCTGTCACTCATCAGGGCCGATAGTTTCTCAACTGAAATCGATGCGGGAATATAGAGACGGCGCAGTTGAATCAGCTTGGTCCGCAGTTCGTACTCCGTCTGGTGACGAAGGTTTGCGCTTGAGATATCAACGAACTCGAATGGATCACGGCCATATAAGACCTTCCGGGCCTGCTCCATCTGCAGGAATTCGATGGGAAACACATCCGCCCCGCGTTTTAATTCCTCTACGGTGAAGTAGACCGGCATTGGCTGGCCATGGCTAAGCCAATCGCGCATCGTCTCATGAGACAGACGCAAATCCTCCGAGGCGATTCTATCGAAAACAATTAACAGGTTGTGATCCGAGCGCAGTTCTACATGATCGCCGGCCGCGACGGATCCGTACAGTACTATCGAGGAAAGATTCTCGCCGTGCGCCGCGCGCAGTTCTTCGACGAGGCGGTTGAGTGCTGCGTCAATCTTGTTAGCCATTCATTCTCCGAAGCTACATCTGGTTCTGGTCGGGCATTAGCCCCGTCCTGAATCGCCCTACTTACCGAAGTCCACCTTCGGCGCCTGCTTCGCGCCCTCGTCCGCCTGGAAGTATGGTTGATCTTTAAAGCCCATCAGACCGGCAATCAGGACCGTGGGGAAACGACTGCGCGTGGTGTTGTAATCCTGAGCGGCCAGAGTATAGTCGCGTCGCGCCGTGGCCAGACGGTTTTCTGTTCCTGCCAACTCATCTTGCAACTTTAAAAAGCTTTCGTTGGATTTTAGCTGTGGATAATTCTCCGTAATCGAAAGGAAACGGCCGCCGGTGCCAAGTAAACCGCCGTCGCGGAGCGACTGGCTGAGCTTATTATCGGCAGCGATCTTGTCTTCGGTGGTACTGTTTGGGTTTTGCATCGTCGAGAGCAGTTGTGATCGAGCTTCAGCGATCTTCGTGAAGACTCTTTCCTCGAGCCCTGCGACTCCCTTCACCGTGCCCACGATGTTTGGGATCAGGTCAGCGCGACGCTGCATCTGGCTCTCGACCATCGACCACTGAGATTTGACGGCCTGCTGCTTGGTAACAAGAGTGTTGTAGCTTCTGAAAGCGATGCCACCGATGATCAGAACGATCAGAACAATGACACCCAAAACTATTAGAGCTGTTTTACCCATACGCTTCTCCTTTGAATTGCCCATTTAACTAGTGCCGATGCCCAGTCTGCGCAAGCTGGCGGCGTGCGCTAGGTGACGGTCACCAACTCCCACCGGCGCCGCCACCGCCAAAATCTCCGCCACCACCAAACCCGCCAAAGCCGCCGCTTGAACCGCCATCACCGCCGCCTCCGCCAAAGCCGCCGCCGCCCCAACCACTCGATCCCGATCCTCTGCCGCTGTTCATCAGGGCGCCGAGCAACAACCACGAGAGCCAGCCGCCGCCACTCCCGCCACGACCACCGCGTCCTCCGATTCGCATCAGAAAAATCACGATAATCGCGATGAAAAAAACCGCGCCGACAATCGACCCCCAGGAAGCATTCCCTTTTCCAACCGACCGCTGAGATCCTCGTGCGGCGCCTGCGGGAAAAATCGTATCAGTACTGAAGCCCTGCTTCTGAGCGACGGTCGTGATGTATGTTTCGGCGGTAGCAGCCAGTCCCGGGCCATACTGTCCCGCCTTAAACGCCGGCACGAGCTGTTCGCGTTGTATTTGTCCAACCAGTCCGTCCGGCAACTCGCCTTCCAAATGCCGGCTAACCTGTGTGTAGTATTTCCGATCTTTGATCGCGACCAGCAGGAGCAGACTCGGCTTTTGCGCGTCCTTTGCACCAATGCCCCATCCCCGGGCCACGGCCAGCGAGTAATCGAAAATCTCCTGGCCGCCGGTAGTATCAATCGTGACAACCGCGAACTGTATTTGCTGTTGCCGGTCCAGATTGGCCAGCATAGTTTCCAGCCGGGCCTTGGTCGCGCCATCGATTACTCCAGCATAATCGTTGACATGACCAGTCGGCTGCGGAAGGGGCGATTGCGTGGCCTGTGCATTCGCCGGGGCCCTCGCAGACACGAGCAGCATGAACGCCATGGTAAAAAGTAAGAGCCGAGTTCTCAACATCGTCTGTCAGATGAACGAAGTTATTATGTTCTCGGTTCGAGACAATCACAAAAGACGACTGTGGGAGTGAAGTCAGTACCACCTGCGTCAGCGGTTGGATCAACGAATCAGCGAGCGGGCCGGGCGCCTGGTTGAGTCTTGCGGCTCTGCCGCCTGATGTGCGGAAAGGCTTTGCCTTTCCGATTCCTATTGAGGAATTTCGGAGCTCTGCCCCGATTGTCAGGCGAAGCCCTCGCTCTGAAATCCAAGGTCCGGAAAGAAAGAGCCTTTCCGCACATCAGTTGGCAAAGCCACCGAACATTCTCTGTGAAAAGTGTTCTTATCGGCGAATTGGACGATTTAAAAAAAGAAGAAGAAGATTGAGACTTGAAGCATTTCCTCGCCGCGACTAGACGCAATTGCTTGCCGCAAGTCTACAAAAATCCAACAATTCCAAGTCTCAGACTCCTCGCGATTCCCGAGGTTTGGAAGCTTACATTGCCGGAAGTGCGAATTGGAAGCAAAGGGTTGCCGAAAGTACCGATAGCAGATTTATCAAGATTCGATCGTTCGCATCGGTTAACGCTGTTTTGAGAGTTCTCAAGAAACCCATGCGAAGAATACAGTAATTGGCGGCAAGGTTTTTCTTGCTGTTTTGATCTATTCTAGCTCAGCCTCCGCTTGGCTTCAGGCAACAGCCGCAGATCAAGCCGACAAGGATTAGAAGGCCGCTGAGTATTCCAAGAATCGCAAGCATCAACAGCGAACCTGAACTTCTGTATCCGGCCAGGACGACAATTCCGAGCACCAGATAGGCCAGGCTTAGACCCAGGATCGATGTGTAAAGGAGCTGGCACAATGAAGGTTTCCATCGCCAGTACCAATAACCTAAGAGTCCGACAACGACGAGAAACGAAATGGTTACGATAGGTGCAATCCAAGTAGGCGTTGCCAACGCAACGACTAGCAGCAATGCCGCCAGCAGCAAAGGAGTCAGCCATCGTAGCGCGGGACTACACTTCCTCGCTCGGCCCACGCCGTCAGGCGACGGAATAATTTCATTGGGATCGCCACCAAGACCGCGGACGCGAATGGCTACCTGATCCAGATAACGACAAAGCACCGGATACCAGCGGCTCTCGGGTCTTGTCGACTTAAAGATCCAACGCAACACGGACAACAGCCGCTTCTCTGGTTCAAGTAACTCCTGTTTGGTCTGCACTGGGATGTTGACTTGGAATGATCCAATCACCTTGCGCCATTTGACGACATCGCCAACGATCGCAGCACGTGGAGCGGTAGCGATGCCCGGCGGGTTCTGGGACTCGGCTGCTACAGCGAAGGCGTTTGTAATCTGTCGGGCCACGATCTTGAAGATTTGACCGCGCCGAAGATTCGCTGGGACTTCTACCGTCATCAGCCCAGCGTAATTTGCGGTCCCAGGCAGGATAGGAACGTAACTGATGCCTGCGGCGTTCAGACTCAGCGTGTGGTTATCGAGACTCGACAGTTCGTGATGGGAATAAAGTTGATCGGCCCGGCTTAGGACGAAATTGGCGTTCGCGCCAGGCAGGTAGATACTTGCTTTGGCACCAGCGGGAAGGTTGCCCCAATCGATCATCAACTCATCGGGTGCCTGACTCGGAGGTGTTCCCGCCGCGGTTGGCCTTATATCAAGAGTGAAAGGGACCACATGAGGCGAGGCCACGCCTATGATAGTGAGATTCCGCTGTGCCAGCTTATCAGATACAGCCGGACTGGTGCCGTTTGCGATTTGTGGAGCGGATGAGTCAAGGTTGATCTCGGCAACCAAACACTGATGTTTGTTCATGATGGCTTGCTGGATCGACTGAACGGGTGTGAAGGGCCCCGCCGCGGACGCAGGAAATGCGGGCAAGACTGCCACGTTTTGGTTTATGTCCAGCCAACAACCGAAATAGGCTTGCACCTCGGCCCCGGAACCGTCAGCGGGTATTGAGTTGCTGAGGGGCCCCACGTTCAGCGGATCAGTTTGAGCATTGAGACCCTGAGGATTCGTAGGGTCGATGCGCTCTGCGGCGAAACAAGGAATGCTCATGACTTCCCCGCTAACTACGCCTAACAATGGAATCTTGACCCCGCCCTGACCGCCAGTCGCATAAGTGGTGGCTAGTTGAAATTCAGTTGAGGTCGTTGAAGCCTGAAAGATACGAAAAAACACGCGGACGTTTGGCGCCGGAATCGACAACGCACGATATCTCACGCGCGCGATCGCGAAGTTGTAGACCGGCGTCATGCCCACTTTTTCAGCGATTTCAACCGCAGACGTATCTTGATGGGCTACCAAATCAAGATCGAAAGGATGGTTGGGCGCTCGGGCTAGGGCTGGATCGTTGTACTTCTCGAGCAAACGCTGGATGAAATCCTTTGGCCCGGCGTTCAGCGTGATAGACGGTGTACTCGGCAGCGAGTTGTTCTCAAGCACATTGCATACCTGAAGATCGACCGACAGCCACGATACCGGACCGTCAATCTCGTAGGGGTTAGGTTGTCTTGTTAACGTAATCACGGCCTGGGCACTCATCGTGTCACCGGTATTCGTGATCAGTGAGGCCGTCATCGTCACCGGAAAGACTTCCTGGGTGAAGTCAGTGGTGTCATCAAATTGCATCGTGTAAACCCAGGTGAACCTTTGCGGGCCCGTCACCAAGGTGTTGCCTTCAGTGCTGCACGCGGTCGCATGCGCAGTGACTCTGGCGAGCGGGGGGTTGAACGTGATGTCGGGCTTCACGTTAGGAATACCGGAAAGAGTAGCCGCAGTGATGTTGAGTTCCTCGTGGCGAAAACCGTCGATGAAAACGTAGAACGCAGCATCAACTCGAGCCGGAGCAGAGACGTGCAGCATCGCGTCAATCTCATCTTTGCCAAAGGTACTGCGGTCCGTAGTTAGAACGCAGCTCTCGATGCTCTTGCGTACCCAGAGGCAGAATGCCAACAGCCCCGAGGTGATCTCCTCGATAATGTTTTGCATCTCGCCGTAGATAGGATGGAATGTAGTTCCCCATTCCAACGTGTACGCCATCACGTTGCGCTTGCTGCCATCCACAAAGTGGCGGCTGTAGGAATAGTCGTCAGAGGCCCCAGCAGTGGGATAAAGTCCGACACTTGGCTCGACCAAATAAGAAGTTCCTCTCACCGCCAGGATCCCCTCGCGAAAAGCATTGCCAAGAGCCACCCTCGGAGTGAGATCATCCAGGGGAATGTATTCCCGATAAGCCTCGTGGCCCGTCTGTCCTAACGCGTCCAGGATTCCCCGAACGTTGTTGTATGACGTGTTTTGGAAATTCATGCTGGGGTCAGTTTCCTGATTGTCGTCGTCACCCCAGCTATAAAGAATGTCCTGGCCAAAACTGTGGAGGTCCACAAAGTATCCGATGTTGGGAAAATTATCGTGAATCCATTTTACATTCCGGGTCTCAGGCTCTGAAAAAGGACTGTCGCCGTGATAGACCTCGTGATCGCATGGATTGGCTGAACAAGAGACCGACGAAGTTGCCGCGAATTGAGTCTGAAAGTCCCACAGAAAGTCAAAGTTACGATTCAAATCGACGCCGACGCAATCTCCGGAATTCGAATTAGGTGAAGTTGTGCGCCGGTTCTTCCGCCAATTTGCTTCAGTATTTATGCTGTAGTTTCGGCCGTCGGGATTGGCTTGGGGAAAAACGAAGATATCGAGATTATCTACGATGGTATTAATTTCCGCAGCAGAGAAAGTTTTTCCGCCCAGCGTAATGCCGGTTGCATTCAGATAAGCCTGCTCCAATTGCTCAACGAAGTTAATGAGGATATCTGAACTGCCCCACTCGCGCGCGTGTACTCCACCGAGGAAGTAGACTCCGGGCCGTCCGGAAGCACTGCCGCTGGCAATCTTGATCGCGTTGCAATTGCGCCCTTCCCAGGTCTGGTTGGGAAGCGGGATTAGGACCGTGAATGCCGTGAACGGCGCCGACGAAGCGACAAACAAAGCGGACTCGACCTCATTAACATTGAGGTACGGCATGAAAAATCCTCCCTGGCATTACGCAGACGAGATCAGTATTGCTGCTTCTCCTTGTATCGATCGCCTCGGCCTACTTCTTTTTGGCGAGCTCTCCCTACCTCATCGACATCCTCAAGCTTTTCGACATTGTAACCGGCATCTTGCAGTCGCTGGATGTCTGCGTCCGAAACGATGGCATGAACGACGAAGCCGGCTTCTTTGCTCCGCCGGGCTCCATGATCCAAGACTTGTATCTTGTGTTTGCGCACCAGATCGATCATGGCTTGACCGCTCTGACTCGTGATCGTGATGTGATAGCGTGGCATCGGACGAAACCCCCGATCAGTTCATCTTTTGTGAGTGCAATTGTACGGGGAGATGGACGGCGCGCATTTGCTTCAGGTGAGAGCCGGGCCGGCTTTGGTTTTTACCGGCCCGAACTCGTCGTGCGAAAACTGCCAGCCACAGAATGTTTGGTGTGCGGTCAGCAGCTTCCTTTCCTCATTGCCTTAGAACACGAATCGCACTCCTCCCTGAATCGTTGAGAACTTGGTTGTGGTCCCAGGTGTATTGACCGCATGGTAGTTGTACGAGCCTTGCAGGCCAAACTTCGGCGTTACTTCGTACAGCACTCCGGCCCCAACGTTACCGCCAAAATGCGACGAGCCGGGACTGAATTTGTAAGCGCCCACGCCACCATTGACGAAAGGTCTGAATTTATTTGGCAAAGCAACAAAGTATGCTTTCGCGTTGACGGAGAACTGGTAAACGTTGAGGTTACTGACCGCCGGCAGCTTGCTGCCGAAGTGGTGATAACCGAAGATGCCTTCGGCCGAAAAATGAGGATTGACCATGTACTCCAGGCCGGCGTTGAAACTGAAGCCGGGGTTGAAGAAGTTCGAGAATGTTCCGTGCGGAATTCCCGCGCCGAAATCCAGAAAGAGCGCCAGCTTGCCGGGTGATATGTTTCCGAAAGTTCCGCCCGTGCCCGTCCCGCCGGTACCCGTTGTGCCGGTCCCGCCGTTGCCTGTGGCTGTCGTGCTGGGTACGAGCTTTTGCGTGGCGAGATAAGTGTCAGCGAAGCCGGTTTCGCCAGTAACTGTGACGTCGAACACACAGTTCGCTCTCCTGTTTTTGTCGATGATCCCTTTGCAGGCTTGCTCCGCCACATGCGGTTCAGCGGGAGTTGCCGGTTTCAGTCCCGCGAGCGTGCAAGGCGGATTCTCCAGGGGCCAAGTCGGGAATGTAAAGGTCGCGGTCGACGTGCCGGACGCATAATCAAACAGACTGGTGGCATCAGTCACGCGCCACGCGTTCGCGAATGTTTGATAGAGATCGAGATAGCGTTGATGTAACCCGCTCGGCAGTGGTCCCATAGATGTCCCATTCGGTAGTGCCGGCAACCAGTCGCCGGCCCGAATGACGCCGAGGATCCCCTCAACCGCCGGAGTTCTGGTCACATCTACGTTCATGTACCAGTAGCCTTGGTCAGGCCAAAAGTTCGGGATGACGTACATCACGGTGCCGTTGGGAAAATCGACTTCGATGCCGCCCCCGTGTGGCGCAGGCACGCTCACGATCCGGCCGCCGTCCCCGAGATCGATTCCGTTTCCACCCAGTGTCGTCAGCACTCCGTCAACACGGAGCTGGAGCCCCGAGGGATCGGGTACGCCGCTAAGGTTTGGTTCGTAAGTAACCCGATGTTTCCCAACACGTGCGGCTACGGCGGTATTAAGGCTCACGCATGTGGAAAGACCGTCGTGAGCATCCGTAGGAGGATTGAACGTCGTAGCAACAGGCGACTGTCGCGTCTGAATTTGAAAGCCGTCATAATCACGGAGACTGACGAACTCGCCGGCACCTTGGAAATCGTAGCGCACCCCATTAACTGTAATGAGGTGCGGATCGCCTTCGTTGGACGCTACTCCTCCGCTGACACGATCAGTGTAAATGTCGAAGTTCGTCGTGGTATTGGGATTGTCTCCCGTGGAATTCGATCTATCTGGCCAAGCAGGGTGTAGGAGACCTTGGAAATACGCGAGCCCTGAATAGTCCCCAAATTCGTTGCCCCCATTGAAACTGGCCGTTGTCGAGGCATCGCTAATCACAGCATTCGGCATAAAGGTTGGCGATGCACCACTCGGCGTGGCCATGGTGCAGACCACCTCCATGGCGGTATTGGCCGCCGAATTACGCGCGTCATACCAACATACCGCGATGTTGCCTGAAAGCGGATTGCTGGCTATCTTGGGCATGAACTGACTGCGAGTCGTCGCATCATCGTTGACGCGAATCGGGGCGCTCCACGTTCCGCCGTCATTGTCGGAGAAGCGGAGCACGACGTCTGTGTCGCCGCTCCCGAAGGCACCAACTTCCGTGTTATAGACAATGTACAAACGTCCGAAATGAGGACTCGGGGTCATGGGGTCGTTATTTCTATCGTAGGCCAGGCCAGGTTCCGCATCGATCGTGCGGTTGCTTTGCGCTGGTATCGGATGGAAAGCCGCCACGTTGGTCGTATCCACAACAACGGCGGCATTGAATGGGTTCGGACCAAGACCGTCTGGTTTAGTGTTGACCAGGATCTGCGACGCCGGTGCATTTCCTTGCGAAGGTGTTTCGCATGTTTGCACGACTGCGCCGCTAGGGGCGATGGCTACGTCTCCGTAACTGCAATCAGCCGTTCCCGGAATATTCTGTGGCGCGCTAAAAGCCCCGACAGCCCCAAGCCCGGTTACGGCAGCTCCGCCCGCGACCATTGGGCCTGCTGACGGATTCTGGTGCCATACAACCCAAACCGCGACCGGTGCTCCTATGGCTGTAGTGTTGCCTGTGACAATAGTTGGCTGATCGACGCAAAAGGCACAGAAAGGGCCAAACGTAGCTGGCGTAATATTTGAGAATGTCTGTCCGCCGTCAGTACTAAGCAATACCACGACCGTGGTCCCATTAGGATCAAGGTAAGAGACAAACAGATTTCCGAAAGTGTCCCAACTTAGCGTTGGATCACAACAGGCAGCGGGACCCTGTGTGGCTACGTTGCCGCCATCGGCGATTGTCTTATCCGCTGGATCGGGATAGGTCCAGGTCACTCCGCCATCTATGCTGCGGGCGGCAAATAGTCCTACGCCTGCATTGTTGTTGCATAAGACGAAGAGCTGGAGTTTGTTAGTCGGATTCTTGGCGACAGCGCACTCGCTTTGCTCGCCCGCCAGTTTGGAAGTGTTCACATCTGTTCCGCCAGACACTTGCGCGCTGACGGCGGTCAACATGAATAACAAACTAATTGCTGAAGCCATAAATCGTAGAACACTAGGAGCATGAATTTTGCGATACATGGGAGAGCTCTCCTTTCTATTACTGTTTCCAAACACCGCGGCGAGACCTTCGGGCCTCGTCCTCCGCCTTGGACAATTCACGGTACTTGTAGTCGTAGTTTTTTTGACGCCGAGCCAGTCCCTGTGTCAGCAGTTCGACTCCAACATCTGTGCCCGGACCAACGAAGAGTCGCACGACCATCTCGCCGTTTTTGTTTCGATATTCAAATTTCCCGCGAACGGTCATCCCAAGCACCAGAGTCGTAACTACCTGCTTGGCCTGGGCGGCAATGGGCCCTTCTCTGGGAACATCGATCCCGACGATGCGAACGTTGTATGTTCCGCGGCCGTAGTCCAGCACCACCAGATCCGCGCTCTTCACCTCTATTACCTTGCCGGAGATCACGTCAGCCGCTTTTGCCGGGAACCAGCTGGCCGTGACAATAAGGAGAAACAAGATTCCTGCGATTGCATACCTTTTACGCATAATACCTCCATTAACTCGACAGTTGATTTCTTTTGGAGTCGACTCCAAGCATCCTTCTTTGCCTGCATTGTTTGATGCCGTCAACGCCAGCGCACACGAAGCCAGACTAACTTAAATTTAATTGTTCGAATTGACTCGCATGGCTAAAACCAGTCGAGGCTGGTGATCGAAGGAAGCGGATATCGCAGGCTCTGAGGACCAGCCGATCGTGTTAGATGACACCTGTGTACTCCTCTTCACGAGCCAATGTCAAGAGTTATTGCAAGAGTTTGTGCAGCTTCTTCGTAACCGCTGCCTGTCTGATCGATAGGAAGAGGCAAACCGGGGCTAGAGGGAGAAACTTGTTGCCGCTGGCAGAATGCCGCTTGATTGCGAAGTCTGCTTCTCACTGTCAGATCACCTATCGCCCGAATTCGAGACCGCGACGGCTGGAGAACTACTGAAACGCGCCGAACTCGGCTGAATGACGGGAGACTAAGTGCGAGGCTTTCTCCTAGATGTGAATCACGTCGCCGCTTACGGTCGCAACGATCCAAAGGTACGGGCAAAACTTCGGAGTTTCCGGTTGAGTGGCCCGTTCGCGTATGAGCAATCACTTTCGGTGAAATAGAAGCGGGCCATTTGACGAGTCAATTGGCGTTGAGCATACGCGCAAAATAAAACGGCACTAGGCCTTGGACAGGTGATTGTAAAGCACTTTGTACTTGCGAGGTATTTCTCTACAGTTCGTCAGAACGTAAGCATTATGTATTGCGCGAGAGCGAAATCCGTCGTTTGGCTTTCGAAAGTGTTTTAGAGGGTTTCCTGTCATACAGATCGGGCAATTACACTTTGCTAACTCCTCCAATTCCTCGTCGTGAATCTGGCTGACTCGAGACGCCTTTGACGGTTTCTCGGAAGCATGTCTTTCACTTAAACCCGGAAGAATTATCTTCCCATATGCGGCTAATTTTCTCCACGACGATGTGTCCACGGAGGTCGCGTTAAGCATCTCCGCCATTTTCGAGCGGGTCGTAGCACCCCAGGAGAAGTACAACAATCAGGGCACGCTGGCTTACGCGACAACCGTGACAGACCCGGACGGATATTCTTCCGGCGCGGAATACAAATACGATTACGGCGCGATTACCCGAACGCATGTGCCGTCCAGTGGACTCGCGCCTAATGTCATTTACCTTGATGTCACGCGGGAATATGACGAGTTTGGCCGCATCGAATGGATCAGGAATCAAACCAACCAAGCTTATACCCACTTCGTTTACGAACCCAACGCTAACTATGTCCACACGTTTCAAACGGTCATCGATTTAACTCAACCGAACGAGTTTCATTCATGGCAAATCTTCGACGGCGCAGGCCGGGCGCGTGCTTCAGCTTCGGATCATCCGAGCAGTGCGGGCGGCTATACGGGCCAGTTCGTCATCTATGACCACATGGGGGGCGTGGTCCAGCAGTCGAATCCAACTGAGTTTGCCAGCTCGCAGAACGGCTGGAATCCAGCGGGCGACGATGCGTCAACCTGCTGGATCGTTACGCACCAAAGCTATGACTGGAACGGCAGGCCTTTGCAAACAACAAATCCTGACGGTACGACGCGTGTGATCAGTTACGGCGGGTGCGGCTGTGTGGGCGGCGAAGTCACCACCGCGCAGCATGAGCATGGACGGCAGCGTAGGTTTACCAAAGACCCGCTGGGCCGCTTGGCAAAAGTGGAAGAGATGGTCTGGAACACTGGCAGCGATTATGCAGCGACCAACTACAGCTACAACGCCCGCGATCAGATTGCCCAGATCAATCAAAGTAATCAGATTCGCCGCTTCGGTTATGACGGTCATGGCTGTTTACAAACGCGGACCACGCCTGAGCAGGGGACGACAACTTACAACTACAATCCCGACGACACTACTCATGTTGTGACAGATGCGCGCAACGTTACGGCGAGCTACGGTTACAACAATCGGCATCAGATAACTTCGCTTACCTACGACGTGACGCATGATCCGACCGAGCAAACGGCCGCGACTGCGAGTGTAACCTTTGAGTATGACGCAGCAGGCAATCGTTATTCGATGAGCGACAGCCTCGGCTCGGCAAATTTTTTCGTTGCCGAGCGGATCAAGGTGATCGAGCGAGTCTGTCTGTCTGTATGAGCAGAGAAATGAGAACCCAAAATTGAATTAGAAGCATTTAGTTGCCGGAGGCTAATGGAACTAATAAGTTGCCGAACCGGCAAATTAATGACTCAAGTTACAAAGAATTGTCACTTGAAGGACTTCTTTGCCGCCTCTCGAAGCAATTCCTTGCCGTTAGTTTACGAAAACCTGGAAGTTTCGCGCCTCTGACTCTCCGCGATTCCCTGCGTTTGGAAGCTTATATTGCCGGAAGTGCAAACTGGAAGATAAGCCTTGCCGAGAGTTCAAAGCCGATGAAATGAGTGCTCAATGGGCATTTTGGTTGAGGCGTGGGCGGATGCTCCGCCTCTTTGACTGACATTAGAAACCTTAGTAGCATCGCGCCAGTGCTGGACACAGCCGATTTATGTTGACGCCTTTTTCGGCCTTCTATATGCTTCCTTTACGAAGCTTGAAATTCAGGTTGAGTCCTGACGCATTAAAACTTCACCAGGCTGGTCCTAAGCCTGCGACTGCCAACTGACTGCCGCACACTTTCTCACCAGCCTCGTTAAAGAGGAAAGGCAGTTCCCCCATGAGCACACCAAGTCCACCGAGCGCGTCCACCAATGGATATTTTCCGGTTCCCCCGCCAGCCGCCAGCACGTACATGCATAACGTTCTCGCCACCTTTGTTAACGCAATTCCGGAAGGATGTTATTCGTTTTGTGAATCCACCAAGAGCTCCAGGATAACGCCCGGCATGATTGCCAAAACTCCCAGACCATGGTTGATGGACTTTGTTGAGGAGCGTCTGGGCCAACTTGCTAATTATGAATACCGCGAGTGGATCAACGGTCAGCAGCCATTCATAACATTTCGCGAATTACAGCTTTGGCGATTAAAGCTGTACGTCCAATACATCTGGTTTTGGAACTTACCGGACGATGAGGATTTGGCGATGATCTTCAACCTGACAAAGCGGCGCGCCGGGAGCCTGGCTAATGATTTCATCGCTCGATTTCGCAAGACCGCTATTTACCCGGTTGCTTTGCAGCGTCTCTACGACCTGATCATCTCGACTAAACCGGTCCGGACAAAAATCAGAAATGTGAAAGACACCGCCATAGGCGGTATCTACAAAATGCCCTCAGCTCGTTTGGTGAATACCGCGCAGTACCTGGTGGAAGACCTCGCCATCTTAGTACCTGCGAAACGAATGGCGATTCCTTATTTGTGGGACAAAGACCAGTATTGGATGTGGGTCGATGAAGTGATGGTCGACGTTATGAAAACCAACCAGGCGGTGAAGAACGCGTTGTTCACCATGTATCCAATTCCCTCGTGATGATATGGACGACGATGTCAAAACCTTGCTAGCGATCCTTGCGTTGGTTTACGGATCTTCCAACGGCATCGGACTACTAAAGGATGCCCTCGATCCCGTAGAAACGAACACCAAGGATCTGGACTGCAAAATGGGTGATCCGCAGGTTGCCCCCACCATGCTGAGACAAGTTGCGTGGGGCCTGTTTAAATCGCTCTGGAAGCCGTTTGTCCTCATTTATCTGGTCATGGTTCTGATTGTTCCAACTTTTCTGTTTATCGTTGCCCTTCGCGGTCCGGTGGCCGCCCTCGCTCTGATCGGGTTAGCAAACAGTTCCAATCAAACTTCCTCCAGTCGGCCTTCGACTTTTTATTGGATACTGTTTGCGTTATCTATCGTGGCGACGATGCACTACCTGTCGAAGTACTTCAAGGCCTGGGCGGTTCTGATTAAGTACTTGCGATCGAAATCTCCTGATGGAGTCGATGGAGCGTAAATCATGCAGTCCGAAGGCCCCCCGCTCGAAAGAGTTCTGCTTTATGTCGACGCCCTGGAACGTTTGCGAGCCGAAAAGGCAGAAATCTCCTGCGGCGATTTCGTTCTTGAGTTGGAGACACTATCGGCTGATGTGGTGCGCGATGACTTTGTCGTCATGGGATTACCATGGAAGCCTCGCGGCAAAGTTGATCTGAATCAGGCCTACTGGGCAGTTGTTGATCGGCAGGCGAAGGCTGAAGGTGAAATAGAGTCGAGCGCGACTGTAGGACCGGTCTTTCCCGCTGAAGCGGAAATTCTGGCCGCACTCCCCCGACGCGAGACTCCGGAGCGAGCCGCACACGCAGTTCAAGCCGCACAGATGCTGGATCTCTCGTTTGATAGCTTCGAAAACCTGGATCTGGCGTTACTCGCACATGGCCGCATGACCGACGGCGCGGTTGCGTTCCCTCACCAATTGAAGACTGCCAGATATGTCATGGAGGACATGAACGGCCTCGCCATCATCGCCGACGAGGTGGGCTTGGGAAAGACGAATGTGGCGGGGTTGATTCTGGAGGAACTCTTCGCGCACGAGCCGAACGCCAGCGCACTCATACTCGTACCTGCTAATCTGCGAACGCAGTGGGCGGAGATCGAACTGCCGCGTTACTTCAAGCGCCAGGCGTTCACGAACGGCCGCGCCTTGAGCGCCATTGAGAAAGCTCCAGTTGTACTTCTCTCGTTGGACCAGGCGAAACGCACCGGTAAAGGAGAGGTTTTATCAACTGTGCTTCTGCGTCGAAAGTGGGACCTGCTAATCGTCGACGAAGCGCATGACTGTAGAAACGCCGATCGGCTCCGCTTCAAATTCGTATATTCGCTGCAGGCAAAGCGCAGAGTTTTTCTCACCGCCACACCCATTCATAACAGCGGCTACGACATCTTCAATCTGGCGACATTATTGAAGCCGGGTTGCTTTGGCCAACGGCGCTTTTTTGCTGAACAGCACATGAATGGAGAGCGAATTCTAAAAGAGAGCGACGCTCTCCAGCAAAGCGTAAAACCGCTGATGATGCGTACGCTGCGTGAAGATACCGAAATACCTTTTGCCGAGCGGAAAATAAAGACCATTGTGATCAAGAACTTCAAAGATGAGGAGACCAAGTTGTACGACCGACTCCTAACTTTGTTGCAGGAAATCTACCAGCGCCACATGGGTGGTGCAGCACCAATAGTCAATCCGTCGGGCAGTCAGCGACACGTCTCACAGTTTGTTTTGATCGCCATGCTGGTTCTGAGAGAGATGGCGAGCCATCCGCTGGCTGCGATCGAGACCCTGAAGACCGCTCTTCGGAAACGGGTCGAGGAATTCGCCAAGATTAGTCGTAACGACGCGGACCTCAACCGGCTGGATGAATTCATCGCTGACTACACCAGCCAAAGCTGGGAGGTCGATCAGCACGCAAAATCCGAACGACTACTGGAGGAAGCAGCAAAGCTTCTGAAGGCCGGCAAGAAATTTGTGATTTATGTGAATTACCGCAAGACTCATCAATTATTACTGGATGAGTTGGCAAGCAGGCATCGTGGCTCGACGATCGTCAGCTATGAAGGCTCGCTTGGACGCGAAGAAAAAGACGCTGCCATCAAACTCTTTAAGGCGGCGCCGAAGACTTGTCTTGTTTCAACTGACTGCGGCGGCCAGGGACTGAATCTTCAGTTTGCTGAATGTGTAATTAACTACGATTTTCCCTGGAACCCAATGAGAATTGAGCAGCGAATCGGACGCGTAGACCGCGTGCGCAGCAAAGAGGAAAGCGCGGCGATCAAAGAAGTGAAGATTCTGAATTTTCGCACGCGGGGAACGGTTGAAGAATACGTGCAAATCGTGCTGACGGCGAAGATTAAAGAGGTTCGGGCCGTGTTGGGAGAATTTCAATCGCCGCTGCAGATAGAAAAGGTGTACGAAGATAAGCTTACGATGTTTATCGGCAGGGAGTTGATGGAAGCCCGGGACGCTGCCGACATGCGCAAACGCATGATTAACTTCGGTGTGGATGACTTAAGACGATCTGTTGAAGATTATGCCGAATACGAAAAAGACACGCCGCCAACCTGGACCTGGCGACCTCACGATTGACGAGTTCGTGACCACGATGGTGTCCTTCAACGGGGGCTCGGCTACCAAACTGGCCAATGGCCTGCGCATTTCATTTCGCAATGAGCCGGATCGTTTGATCGCGTATGCGCCGCAGGAGCAGGTCGATTGGGAATTGCGCCTGAAGTGGGTTGAGAAGCAAGCGGCCGTTTATCTAATGGGCGCACCAATCTTGTACGGTATTCAGTGGGAAGCAAAAAGCGGCAGGAAGTCGGCTGTGCGTGCGCTCCGACTGAGCTTTGGATTATCGCTCTCGCTCGGCCAACCGCATCCGAGGCGTTACACCTGCACTCTGAAACGAGGTGAAAGCGATATCTTCGTCGGCAACGGCAGACATTTGCCGACCGTGACGGGTGGCAGCCAGTTGGTTCTTACCAGTCTACCGGGCTGGGCTGAGAAGGAGTTGCCTAAGTTTGCTCCGGCCGTTTTGACGGCCTGCGAACTCTTTCAGAAAAGACCAGAAGTGCATGTTGCCACAGCGACGCTTGATGAAAAGTTTAACACCGAGTTCTCAGACCTCGACCGGCTCTATCGGCGTAAACAAGGTACTAATGATAGGCTCTATGGACTTCCCGCCGCTGCCAAAGAAGGATCGGTTGCAATAGAGGCAGAACTTCGTAGGCTCCAAAGCATCGTGCTCGAACGATATCGGCTACGGCTGCGCCTCAGAGTTCTGTCGCTGGGTGTGTTTGAAGGTGACGTTCCGGATACGATGTTGACTGTCTGATGGATCAAACGGCGTCGACAGACGAGCCGTCGCGCCATCGTCATTCCTTTCCGCCACGCGTCTGGCACTCTTCCTGATTTACTTTTGAATGGAGAAGCTTTGAATCCTTGCAAGGCCAACCGCGATGTGTTGTGCCCATTTTATCCACTGCGGGTCTTAATTTGCGGCGGTAGTCGTTGACAAGATCGTTGGCTCTTCGTTTGGCTTAGCCTTGGCGTTCAGGTATTGTCCTCATACCCCGGCTAGCCCGTAACATATTCTCGGCTTGCCGAGCAAAGTGTTTTCTCATTGTTTGATCCCCCCACAAGTCGGCAGGACTCATTCCGTTGTCCTTGGCGACTTGGCTAAAGATCGTTGCAACCTCCATCGTGTTTTCTCTCGCGAATTTTGTTAGTCCCGGTACGCTCGCATGAAAAAAGGCATCGTACCCCGAAATCATCAGAACCACCGTCAAGTCTAAGTAACATCTCCAAGGAGCTGGCAAACTTCCAACAATCCCGAAGAAAACACGAATTCGGTATGAACACACCGCTTCTTTGAGAATATCCGCTAGCCAACTGTTGGCAAGCTGTACATTATGTTCGGCATCCTCTGGGGTCCCAGCTTTGAATAGCCCGAAATAGTACCCTTCCACCCAATCAGCATGTTGCTCCCTGAAACCACACTTGCTCGGGTCGCAAACAACTCTGATCTGGTACGTCATTCTGTCCGAAGTGTCAGGTGCAGCAGTCACCCTGTATTCCCACACTTTGTCACCTAACCGCCTTCCGATCTTGGACAGTAAATCGTCCAACGCAGTCCCGTTATTCTGGAGCGTGTAGCATCTATGTCTCTTTGTCGAACGCACGCCTAGACGCTCGTAGAACCAATTCTTTACTCTTTCCCTGGCTGCGTCCTCTGATTCCTGGTAAGTTTTTCGCGCTTCCGCGTAGGCCCGGGCTTGTTCTGCATTCCCAACCTTAGTGGTTGGGCGTGTGATGTATCTCCTAAGTTCATCGTAACTGCGTCTTGCATTATCATCGCTGAGTATTTCATACGCGAGGTTGATTTTGATCGTTGCACTGTGGGCCGCTGGGATGTCATGAGGGTTTCTATCGGGATGATGCTTGAACACTAAGACGCGATAGGCCGCTCTGATCTCATCAGAAGTTGCACCTTCCGATATCCCAAGCATCGCATAGTGATCGTCCATGATTGCAAAACCCATCCCCCACACCGAGCAGCCCTAACCGTCATGTGGCCCGAAACCCATTACACTTCGAGTCAATTAAGAAGTCTCCTCGAGATCGTCTGGTAGTACGACTCGACGCTCTAGCGATGGCCATAACTCCAAAGCAGAGCGCACTGTTTCGTCAGAAAGTGAGACTGTCTTCAGATCATCATGCAAGTACGGTCGCTTCCCGCAATTCAAAGCGTCGCATCTGCGCTTCCCCGGCCAGCATTCTTTCCACGAGCATGTTCGACCGATGTACTTACCCTGATCATTCGCAAGAAAAATATCCGCGCCTCGATTCATCTGTTGAGCTCTGCCTTTGATCTTCCGCCCCAAACGGGCCAGCGGTTCAAGGTCAACGTCGTCATCAACGACAATCAGGAAGTCGATGTCTTTAGGATTCTGTTTGTTGGTTGTAATCGAGCCAACGAGTGCAACGCGGCGAATGCCTGGAAGCTTTGTTACCGCCGAAACGAACCAAGGCAGGTGGGAAAGCAATTGCTCTCGCATATCAAAGCAGAATCCTCATGCAGCCGACCGAAGACTCGACAGCCCTGCGCGCATGTCGGTTTTAGGAACTGTATACAACAAGATCAACTGCATTCGACAGTGCTTCCACCCACCGCCTTGCGTACATAAATCCGGCTTGGCATTCGATCAGCCAGTTCCGGAATGTGTGAGATAATGCCAACCAATCGGTCAGTTGTGCTCAGCGTCTCCACGCCCTGGAGCACGACATCTAATGTTTCAGCGTCGAGCGTACCAAAGCCCTCATCCAAGAAGAGCGATTCTAAAGCGAATCTACCGCGACCGTGACTGAGGCCCGACAAACCTTCAGCCAACGCTAATGCCAAGGCCAGTGAAGCTAGAAAAGTCTCGCCACCACTCAGAGTTGTCACAGGTCTTGGCTCGTCGGCATTCCAGTGATCAAGCACCACAAATTCGTCTTTATCGAATCCGAATGAGTAACGATCCGAACTCAGAGTCTTTAAATGCTTGGAGCCATCCAGAGCTAGCCGGTGATAGGCTTCTTGTTGGATAAACGCTATGAACTGGTCACCGCGCAGTGCTTGAGCCAGTTCATGGGCCACAGCTCCCTCAGTGCGATGGATCTCCATTTCTTTTCGCATTTCGCCAGCGCGCTTTATTATAACTTTGAGCGTCTTGATCTCCTCTTCATGCTGCGAAATTCTTTTTTGGATTGCCTCGCGTTCTGTCTGTAGCCTCAGCGAACTACGTTCCAGTTGAGCGGCGGCATCCCGGTCCGGCCCTGTCGTGTCGATCTTCAAATCCGGAAATGCAGAAACCAACGCCTTTCGGAACCGCTGACTACTGTCATTCAGTTTAGCTTGTATTCGTTCTAACCCCTCACCTTTAACCTTCAATCCCTCTAGGATTCTTGACGCTTCAGCCACAGCGTCCTTAGCTTCGGATTGGCGTTTAGTTTCGGCCTCCTTCAACAGGGTGTCGGCTTCCAGGCTTCGTTTTGCGTCGTCCTGTTCCTTCAGCTCAGTCTTAAGGACAGTGATGTCGGCATGTTTGCCAAGTGACGCCTTAAACACTCTGCTTTCCTTCTGCAGTCGGCTTAGCTCTCCTAAACAGGCCGAGATCTGAGACTGAATTTCGACAAGATCTCGCTTGATCTTGGCAACGCCCTCTTTTGCAGATGATTCTGCTTCACGTGATTCCTTTACTTTTTCACTAATTCCATCAAACTCTTCCTGCAGTGCTATTACATGCTGACGGAGTTGCTCCAGCTCAACGTCTGCTTCGGGGCCTGGACTCTTCTTCAAAACAGAGCGAACTTGAGCAGTCGCCTCTCTGATCGAACTATCACATTCTTCGATTTCCTGTCGCTTGCTTTCTAACTGTGGGGTTAATTGGCGAAGTCCACCTTCCAAGTCCGATTTAGTCGAGATTAGACGATGCAATTCTCGTTCATGTTTGACGACTGAGTTTCTCGCGTGTTCGATCGAAGGATGCGTCTTCATCCGAGGCGCCCGCGTAACCACCTGCTCACACACAGGACAGGGCTTGCCTCCCTCAAGTAATTGCTTTAAGCCCTCAGCTGCGTGTTTTTGACTTAGTACTTCCAAATCAGCCTTGAATTGCCTCAGTTCGTTCTGCGCTTTGGCTAAGTCCAAATCAATCCGTTCGAGCTTCTTGGCGCGACTAGCTTGATCTTCCTTTAGCCGCGCGGCATCCTTTTCGAGCCTCACCTTTTTTCGTTCGTCGCTAAGACGGCGCTTGTTAATGTCGATAACGGCTTTTATCGCGTCGGCGGAGCCGTGCTTCCGCAACGCCTCGTCTTGATTCTTCTTGTATAGACGAAGCTGCGTTTCAAATGAGTCCCTTTGTTTACTGCCACCATTGAGCGATGCCTCTGCTTTCTTATGCCGAGATTCTAGGTCCGAGGATTGGCGTGATTTAGTTTTCTGAATGTTTTCCAATTCGCGCGCACGCTTCTCAACCGCAATTAGCTGCTCGGATTTATGAGTTTTTGCAACTAATTCGTCCCGAGCATCGGAATTGAAAGCATTAGCCCGAATGCGGGCGTCAATTACATCAATCTTGCCTTGGCGTGTCTGAATTTCTTGTCGAGCCTTTACAAGATTCGTCTCGGCTTTTGTTCTGGCTGGACCTAACTGCTTCAATTCGGTTTCACTGATCGTGATTTCGCTCACCGCCTGTCGAAGCTGATAAGCAACGGGCATCGATTCACGTACGTTCTTAAGCTCTAATGTCAATGGTTTGAGTGAAGGCTTTAAACGTTCTAACTCCCGTTGAGCGCGTGCCAGATTTTCGGGACTTGAGTTGGCATAGTCTCGCGCCAGTAAATCAGCGAGAGTCTCGGACTTGTTCTTGTTCTCCTTCGCAATCTCGTTTGCCCGCTGCATCATTCGTGAATAGATATCAAGCTGAAGCAAGTCTGAAAGAATTTTGCGGCGTTCGTCTATTCTGCCTTTGAGAAATTCATCGAAGCGGCCCTGAGGTAGGACCACTGATTTTGTAAATCCGTTGAAATCAAGTCCGACAATACTCTCTACAATCGGATCGGCCTGTCCCACTTTGTCTGCAAGTGGCATCCACGATTCACCGTCTTTCTCTTCAAGCCTGATACTTGTGATGGAATTCTTGCCAGTCCATTTGGTCTCTCGGGCGATCCGATAGCAGCTTCGACCGGATGTGAACTCAAGCATCACTTTGAGCCGATCACTACCCTGACTAATCAGCTCTTTTATCGACTTATTGCCAATACGAGGAGTGCAACCATATAGCGCGTAGATCATCGCGTCGATTATTGAAGTCTTTCCCGCCCCAGTAGGCCCACTTATGGCAAAGAGATCGAGCGTTGAAAAGTCAATCGCTGTTGTCTGTCTAAAGCTTGTGAAGCCTTCCATTTCGAGTCTAATCGGACGCATTTAGTGCCTCCTCATAAAGACTTCGAAAGAGTTCGGTCAACGCATCTGGCGGGCTACTAGCTCGCTGATGCAGATAGAATTGACTAAATAGCTCATATGGATCCGATCCGGCAATCTCTATAGCCTCACTTTCCAATCTCGGATAGTCGAGTCGTATCTCCAGAGCGTTCGGCAGAATTTCATGAACAGTATCGGCGATCCCAGGAACGGGCTTGTCGACTTTGATCGTGACACGCAGGAAGTCTTCCCCGAAGGTATGTGCCTGGGCGGTCAACTCACTTAGAGTCCCACTGACATCCCTTAGATTCTTGCCAGCGGATAGTGGGCAGTCTTCAATTGTGGCGGGTTTGCCGGGGTGAGCATCTATGATGACAACGCGCTTCTGTTGGTCTCGTTCACCAAAGTCGAGTTGGAGAACAGAGCCGGCATAGAGTGTTCGCGACGGAGCATGAATCTCTTGGGGTCTATGTAAATGCCCTAGAGCAATGTAATGGGCGGTAGAGGGAAATCGCTGAGCGGATACCGCATAAGGTTTCGCAACGTGGATTTCCCTCTCACTCTTTGAGGTTTCAGCTCCGTCCACGTAGAGATGCGCTAATAATAGATTGATGGACGTTTTGCTAAAAGAGCTGCTGAGTAAATCGGCCATCGCGGAAATTCGTTCGGCGTATTCTTGGTAGCGCTGAATCTCAGGGCCCATTAATTTCGACGCGTCTTCGATCTTTCCGGCTGTAACAAACGGCAAGACTGCGATTCTTGCGAGTTCGCCATTTTTCTCAATCTCGACTAGTCCACCGTCCGCTGGCCGAATCGGCTCGGGCCGCACATGAATGTCTAGTACTTTCAAGACATCGCGAATTGCCAGCAGTCTTTTCGGATGATCATGATTGCCGCCAATCACGACTGCCGGAACCTTAAGGCCCCTTAGTTCTGAGAAGAAGTTGAATGCTAGATGTTCGGCTTCTGGGGAAGGGGCTTGGGAGTCAAAAACATCGCCCGTAATTAGGGCACAATCGACCTTCTCGTTTCGAATAATGTCGAGAATCTCGATAAGCGCCGCCTCGTGCTCCTCCGCTCGCGATCGCCCTTTTAGCGTCTTTCCGAGATGCCAATCTGAAGTGTGAAGAAAACGCATACTTAATAGAGCTCAACTCCTAACGAATTCGGTTGGTGACATAGTACCAGTCACCATTGGGGTACCCGGTGTCTTAGTTTCCTCCCCATCTCCTTCAAAACATTTCTCCCGTTGGGAGAGACGCCCTTCATCAAAACTTGCTCCTTAAATCCATAGCGATCAACCGTGACGAGCAGGCCCGGCGAACTCTCCTCTCCCCAGCGTTCCACAAACTTCCAGTTCTTATCCTTGAATGGATTCACTACTTCTGGCAAAGCGCCCAGTACGTCCTCAACAAGGCCCGGTTGCAGCGCAGGGCAGTAGCGATAAGCATACAAAGCCTTCTCAAGTTCGTGTCGGATTCGATCCTTGTCAAACTGCCAATCACCTTGTTGGTTTAGCCAACGCCCCCAGCAGAACCATTCCGCGTTTTCTGTAAAAGGCAATCTCGCTTGTATGCAGCCCCAGACATTAAATTCATATTCGTTTTCAAAGCCAAAGCAATATAGCTCCGGCTTGTAGCTCGCCTTCTTTCTCTCATAACACCAACTGAAGGAAAAAACCGAATCCCAAGTGACCTTCTCTCCATCCACGTAAACTGCGCGTCGACGCCAACCCTTCAAATGTTCGATTAGGTCAAGAGCGGAAATCATCTTGGACGGTTCAAGGGTCACGCGATAAATTGCTTTCTTATCGTCCCCGTATTGCTTAAAGGTAGGAAACTTCTTGGCGCATTCGACTGCGAAATCGAAGGATTGGGCTGTTGAAAACGGAAATTCAATCGTAATTCCAACTTTAGTCGGTGGTTCGATTTCAGCGACGGTTTCTCGGGCAGGGCTTTTGCCTTTTCTTGAGCTAGTCCTGCTGCTCGCATCGCCGCGCAGCCCGAGACCACATTCTTGGCAGAACTTTGAGTTGCTCTCATTAGGATATTGGCAGTTTGGACAGACAATTGGTTTGTGAAGGTCAAACCCGCAGGCTGGACAGAACCGAAATTCTGCAGCCACAGTTACGCTGCATGAGGGGCAAGTACTTTCAGTCATACGCTATTCCGTAAGGAGATGAGTTCCATCCACCACCTACTTAAATCCTTTGAATGGGTCACCGGGATTCTTCTTTTCGACTTCGCTAACACGAGTCGCCCATGCAGGAAACGGAAATTGAACCAATAACGGTGTAGGGATCTCCGGCTGATGGACGATTATCGAACCCGGCTTAAGTATCCCAGCGCGAGCTCGGCTGGCTACCGTTAAGAAGCGATATTCGTCCCGCGTCGCTTCTGCCAAGTCCAGACGGCCTACGACGCGAAAGGCACAATTCCCAACAACGCGCCGCTCAACTTCGCTCGCGGTCTGCTGTGCTCCGATGAGAATAACCCCGAGGCTTCGTCCGCGTTCTGAGATATCGAGAAGGACTTCCTTGATCGGGCTCCAGCCATCGCGGGGCGCGTACTTGTTCAACTCATCGAGAACGACAAAGACCAGTGGCCGAGATGTGCCGGTCTTCTCCTTGTCCTCAAACATTTTCCGCAGCACCACACCGACCACGAAACGCTTGCCACGGTCGTGAAGATTATGGATGTCGACCACGGTGACCTGCTCCCGCTTCCAATCGATTCTGTGCTTTTGAGAATCAGGCACCCGTCCGCGAATAAGCCGCCCGACATGAAATGCAGTAGCTCGAAGTCTGCGTTCAAAGGCTGCAAATGTTCCGGTCGCCGCTCCTTGAGCCCAACTTGGAGCGTTTTGGCAAATGAATTCGACAAGGTCATTGAAGGTCGCAAAACTCCCAAGGTTGGTTTCGCGAGCGAGAGCCGCCTCAACACGATCAATGACTGCGGACAAGTGGCTGGTTTCATCATCTGCTTCCGCGAACAGGAATCGCAGATATCGTTCGCGACAGAATTCTTCTATCGTCCAACAAAAAGCGGTTACTCCCTCCTGGCGCGAGCCAGTATCCGGAAGCAGCACTTCCTCTTGTGCTTTCACTGGAGCGAATATCGACACGCTGCCGAACGCACCTGGGACAATTCCGAGCTTCTCATACGCGGCATCAGTTTGTGGTTTTCGTCTCGTGTTTGGTTTATCAAGGAAAAGCAGATCCTCGCCTTTGACGTTGAAAATAATCGCTCTGGTATTGGTCACTTCTTCAGCTAAGATTCCACTGTGGAACAAACCGTATAAGAGGAAAGTCGCATAACTCGTTTTCGTCGCCACGCCGGATATGCCAGAAATGTTAATATGCGCGCCGCGTGATCCATCGAGGAACTCCAAATTTCCATAAACAATCTCACCGTCCCTTGAAAGGCCCAGGGAAAATTTCTTCTGCATAGAGTCAAAAAAGAGCGCTTGATCGCGGTCAACACCAGCAGCGCGAAATACGGCCAGTCCCGGCAATGGCGGCACGAAAATCTCAGGCTCGACGCGCGTTACCGCGACGTGCGCTATGGTTGTTTGCCCCAATGGAAAGATACCCCGCTCGGAAAGGAATACATCGCTGTCGAAACGGGCGCCTTCGTGCCGAGCCTTTAGAATGTCGACAATCCCAAAGAGCGAGACCTTAGTGCCGTCAGGTAAGACGCGACTAACAAAGACGACATCATCCAACTGAACGATCTGTTCGGGCGCAACTGCAATCCAGAAATCTAGTGGCTGCGCGTCTTCAGTGCCTAATACTTTTCCTATTTCAATACTCATGATTCGCTCGCGCTGAATAATTTCATCTCAATGGCCCTCCTGATCGAAAGAGCGTCACCGAGTCTGTGACGCAATTCTTGCTCAAGAGAACCGACCGGCAGAAGGTTTTGTGGCGAACGCGGGTCACGAAACCATTCGCCAACAAACGCGGGGATACAACCTGCGGAAACATTTGCAAGTTCGATTGCCCCGGCCAAACCCATACCACTTCGAACTTCTAGCCTCAAAACCCCGGCAACATCGTGATCCATTAGTCGCGGGTTGCCGACTCGCAAGTACCACGAGTAGCGATCGTATTTGCCTTTGGTGATTATAAAGAGCGGAGTCCTCTGTCCAGTGCGAAGAAGTCTGACCAGCTTGAAGTGCGCTTCAGAGAGATAGGGTTCGACTAATCGCTTTATAACTCCTATAGAAGTTTGCTTTACTCCGGAGAAGTACGTTAGCGGGCCATCGGCGAAGACACACGCCGATTCTTTTGCAAGCGTCTCAGCGAGCGCGGCTTCTTCCGCTCGCATCAAATTCTGTAACCCAGACAATGGAGCGATTGGACCATTTTCAGGTACGGAACCCGGCTCAAACACCAAGTCAGTATTCCCGATTCTGAGCGTCTCCGCGTCCGCAGAGATGCCATTCCCGAAGATGAGGAACCTCTTAACTCTGAGCTCTTCGAATGTTGCGACACTCTGCTCTACTCGCACAGCGCCGAAAGCAATCGAGCCGAACAACCCTCGAATTATTTGCCCTGAGTCGTCATCAACGATAACCCGTGCTTCAATTCGCCGGACGCCGTCCACGAAAAAGATCTGTTCAGGTTTAGAAAATGCGCCAGCTTCTACTGGTTCCCAGCCTATGCCTTCAACGGCCGTGTCGATTTTAGCCCCAGATTCCTGTTCAAACTCTTCAATCTGGAAAGAGCTCTCGTACTCAGCTGGCCATGGATCTAGACGTATCCTAATCTGCGCCATTTTGATCAGGTAGTAAGCCAGAGTGTTTCAAAATTAAGGCTAGCGTCTGACGCACGCTCAACCGCCACACGTGCAAGTACCGGAGATGCGCGGTACGCCACGTTTTGGCAAACGGTAACTGAAAGACGACGACCTCTTGATGCTAGTCATCTTGTTGCGACGATGCAGCGCGATATGTCTTTAGCGTTGCACATGGCGTGAGAATGGTCATGCTCTGGCAGGCACGCGTTAGGCAAACATAAAGACCTTCAGCATCTGGGAAATCTCTCGAATCCAGAATGAGTGCATGATCGCATTCTAATCCTTTGACAAGCAAGGGCGTGGCCAAGCACCGCTTCGCGGGATGTCTTCCGCTTCGGAGGATAATATCGCGGTGATGCCATGTCGCCTCGAAGAGAGATTGTCCAGAAGCGGCCTGCGAGTTCGATGCGGCTTGGCGGAGCCCGGTCCATATTTCACGACTCTTGAACACGGGAACCTCTTGCAATGACTCGAATGCGTCTAGCACAGATACTATCCTTAGAGGGTTGGCATCGTCTCGGACACTGGCAAGACTGTCAAACAAACATTCGCTGACTATCGTGAAAAACGCCGAAATGACTTTCGACTTAAGCTTGAGGCAGTTCTTGTGGAAGATCCTCCGCGCACCCTGAAACAGGTCGCTAAGAGTCTGGGGTACAAAGCTTCTACCAGTATAACGGGGGCTTATCCGGAATTGGCTACAGCGATCGTGACCCGACACGTAAACTACCGTAAAGCACGACCAGAAAATATTCGTTACGCTCTCCAATCAGTTCTGTGTGAGGAACCACCGATCAGTTTGCGCGCAACCGCGAGCCGCCTCGGAAAGTGCTGTGAATATCTACATCACCGATTCCCAAAAGAATCTGGCGTCATTGTCAAACGTTACTTTAACTTCAACCATAACACTGTCAGGCAAAGGAAGGCGCTTGCCAGGACAAGAGTAAGGCAACTCGCATTGGACTTGAGCGCAAGAGGGCTTTATCCCTCCCACACACGCATTAGGAGTGCGTCGAGTGGGCCTATTGGATTGGATTGCCTGGAGGTGAGCACGGCTTTGCGCGACATTAGGCGCAGATTTGCCTCATTAAAAGGGCGGTAAACGATTGCTGGACCGTAATGCGGCCTAAGACCCACTCGGGATTGGAACCAATTAGTTGCCGGAGGCTATTGGAACTAATAAGTTGCCAGAGCGGCAAATTAATGGTTCAAGTGACAAGAATCTCAGGGCTTGGTAAAGAGAAGGTGGTAGCGCATACGGGACTCGAACCCGTGATCTCTGCCTTGAGAGGGCAGCGTGTTAACCAACTACACCAATGCGCCACAGTTGAGACTTTGGATTATAGAGGCGCCCGGCATGAGCGGGCAAGTTGGGTTGTTGGACTAGCAGCCTTTGAAACGTCGCCCGGCATCCTCGCTAAGAAATTGGCGCGTCGGCACGCGAGCCCCGTCACATCTTCTTCCCGGTATTGCATGATATACTCTGCCTTCTCGAATTCAGCTCGTCATCTTTGATTGGTAATACTCGCCTAAAACTTGAATGAACATCACGGTGTTGCGTGAGACTGAAGCAGGAGAGGCGCGGGTCGCGCTGATGCCCGATTCAGTCCAGAAACTGATCGCGGCAAAAGCTGCGGTGGCGTTTGAGAGTGGCGCAGGCCTGGGCGCGGCCCGCACCGACGCCGACTATCGCGCAGCCGGTGCGAATGTCACCGGGGACCGAAGCGCCCTGCTCGCCTCAGCCGATATCCTGGTCACCGTCAATCGGCCTGCCAAAGAAGATTTCAATAGTCTAAAATCGAACGCGGTGGTGCTCGGCTTTCTGCGTCCGCTCGATGAACCTGCCGAGTTAGTTCCTGCTTTGGAGCATGGCTTAACAACTTTCGCGATGGAGTTAGTGCCGCGCATCACGCGAGCCCAATCGATGGATGCGCTGTCGTCTATGGCCACGGTGGCTGGTTACAAAGCCGTTCTGTTGGGCGCCAGTCGCATCCCGCGCATGTTCCCACTGCTGATGACCGCGGCCGGGACCGTGCCACCGGCGCGCGTGCTGATCTTAGGCGCCGGCGTCGCGGGTTTGCAGGCCATCGCCACCGCCCGGCGACTTGGCGCGGTCGTCGAGGCTTATGACGTTCGGGCCGCCGCCGGCGAACAAGTTAGATCACTGGGGGCAAAGTTTCTGGAAGTCGACCTGGGCGGACTGCAGACCGAAGACAAAGGCGGCTACGCGGTTGAGTTAAGCGAGGAAGCACTGGCGCGCGGCCGCGCCTTGATCGCCGAACACGCAAAAACTGCCGATGTGATCATTACCACCGCGCAGGTGCCGGGCCGCCGCGCGCCCCTTTTAATGGACGAACCCGCTGTCGATGGTATGAAGCGCGGCTCGGTAGTCATCGATCTCGCCGGCTCAACCGGCGGCAATGTCACGCTCAGCAAAGCCGATGAAGAGGTCGAGCGCAACGGCGTCGTAATCCTGGCGCCGACAAATCTTCCCGGTACCGTCCCGGTGCACGCCAGCCAGCTCTACTCACGTAACGTCACGGCGTTTCTGAGTCTACTAATTAAAGATGGAGCGTTGCACGTCGACATGAACGATACCGTCGTTGGCCCGGCGTGCGTGACGCACGAGGGCAGGTGGGTGAATCAGCGTGTGGCTGCGGCTATGGAGGCAGTGGTAAAGTAGCTGCGAGCGCTAAATGGAGATCGAACAATGAAGGACGAAGAACTGCTCGCGAGAATAACTATCGATCCCAAGGTAATGGTGGGCAAGCCAGTTATCAAAGGCACGCGCCTGACTGTTGATTTTATTCTCAACTTGCTGGCGCATGGGGCCACAGTGGCGGAGATCACTGAGGAGTACGATGGTCTAATGGAAGCGGACATCCAGGCATGCTTTCTTTTTGCTACCAAAGCCCTTGAAGACACGTCGTTCGTTCCACTCGAGTTGGAGCATGCATAGATGAAGTTTCTGGTTGATGAGTGCACCGGACCTGCGGTGGCGCGTTGGCTGGAACAACAAGGTCACAACGTATTCTCGGTTTATCATCAGGCCCGTGGAATCGACGACGATAGGGTAATGGAGATTGCGCAGATCGAAGGACGCATTCTAATCACTAATGATCGAGGCTTTGGAGAAAAGGTCTTTCCGAACGACGCCCACACCACGGCGTCGTTTTTCTTCGTTTGGCTGACGAACGTGCTGCAAACAAAATCCGGGTCCTTGTCGATTGCTTACTAAACACACTGACGAGATTGTGGATTGTTTCGTGGTGGTGACGGAAACTCAAGTTCGTTTCGCGAAGACCTGAGCGATGCTCCGGTTGATCAGTTGTGCAAAGATAAATGATTCGAGTCGTCTTAAAGGAAGAATACTCATGTCATCTGAAAGTGTAATTGCCGCACTGTACGTCTTTGCGCTGGCCGCGTTTCTTGGCTACCAGGTTATCTCGCGCGTGCCGCCGCTCTTGCACACGCCTTTGATGTCGGCGACGAATGCGATCTCAGGTATCTCCCTGGTCGGGTCGATCGTGATCGCCGGTTCAGGGCACGGCACGGTGGCGACTGTGCTCGGGTTTATCGCCGTGGTGTGTTCGACGACGAACGTGGTGGGCGGATTTGTGATCACGGACCGGATGCTGCGGATGTTCAAACGCAAGAAGTGAGGTCAGTACCGCGAGCGGTAGCGACCGGGTCGCAACCTATCACGCGATCGATGTCGAGAGAGCGAGACCCGGTCGCTACCGCTCCCGGTACTGACCTCAGTCGTCGGACAATTCAAAAATGCACTGGCAAACCTACTTCATCGAATTCAGTTACCTGCTGGCGTCGATCCTTTTCATCCTCGGGCTCAAGGGTCTGAGCCATCCTGAAACCGCCAAGCGCGGCATGCACCTGGCAGAGTTCGGCATGATGATGGCCATTATCGGCACCCTCATGCACTTCGAGATCGTCAGCTACACCTGGATCATCGTCGGACTCCTGCTCGGCTCGACCCTGGGCGCGGCTATGGGTGTGTGGGTGCCTATGACGGCGATGCCGCAACGAACGGCACTGTCGCACGCATTTGGCGCTTTTGCAGCAGCTTTGGTCGGCATCGCTGAGTATTACGCCTACACGCACGGCTTCAAACCTCTGGTCGAACTCGGCCATTTGAAGATGAGCGCGATGGGTTTCGAGATCATGCTTGGCTCTCTGACAACGACTGGTAGTTTGATTGCCTTTGGCAAGCTGCAGGGGATCGTGCCCGGCAAGCCCCTGGTCTACCGCGGCCAGAACATCTTCAACATGCTGCTGTTGGTAACAACGATCGGGCTCTTCATTTATTTGATCTTTGTGCCCACCGCCGTTATTCCCTTCTATCTCATGCTGACGTTTGCGTTTGTGTTCGGCGTCCTGCTGGTGCTGCCGATTGGTTCCGCGGACATGCCGGTGGTGATGTCTCTGCTGAATTCCTACGCCGGTTTGGCCTCGGCAGCCACGGGCTTTGTGCTTTCGAACAACGTGCTGATTATTGCGGGCACCCTGGACGGCTTTTCCGGATTTATTCTTTCGATCCTGATGTGCCGTGCGATGAATCGTTCAATGGCGAACGTGCTGTTTGGCGCGTTCGGCAGTGCCGCCACCGTGGCCGGAGTCGAGGGACAGCAGGGAGAGATGCGCGAGGTGGGTCTGGAAGACGTGGCGGTCCAACTCGCTTATGCAAATCAGGTCGTCTTCGTTCCCGGTTACGGAATGGCGACGGCGCAGGCGCAGCACGTGGTGCGCGAACTTGGCGACACTCTCGAGAAACGAGGCGTCACCATCAAGTACGGCATTCATCCCGTGGCCGGCCGCATGCCCGGGCACATGAATGTGCTGTTGGCGGAAGCGAATGTACCTTATTCGGCGCTGTACGAACTGGAACAAATCAATCCCGAGTTTCCGACGACCGACGTGGTGGTGGTGATCGGAGCCAACGACGTTGTGAACCCCGACGCCCGCGACAATCCCAACAGTCCAATTGCCGGCATGCCCATCCTGGAAGTCGATCATGCCAAGTCCGTGGTGGTCTTGAAGCGCGGGCAAGGCAAGGGTTTTTCCGGTCTCGAAAATCCGCTGTTCTTCAAGCCTAACACCGGCATGCTTTACGGCGACGCGAAGGATTCTTTGACGAAGCTCGTAGGCGCCGTGCAGCACGCGTAAGAGGAAGATTAAGCGCTATCTGGATTGAACATGAACGCCAAGAGTAAAGAACCACGATTCGTTGTCTGTGTTAACAACAACGAGTGCGAAGATCTCGAAGTCCGTAAGCTTTATCAGGTTCTTCCGGATGAAGCGGCTGCTGCCGATGGCCTGCTTCGGGTGGTAGATGAATCAGGAGAGGATTATCTGTACCCAGCAGAGCTCTTTCTTCAGATCGAACTGCCTCAAGCGAGCGAGAAGGCTTTGCTGCCGGCTGCCTGATTGGCGAGACTCAAGCATCAAACGAATGTCCCGTAAGCCGAGTTATGAGCTCGTGAGTAGCGTGCAGCCTGCGTAACCGGTTTCCATTTTTTCGCGTCTTATTGTTTTTGCGAGCAGATTCAAAACGCAGAGGAGCGCAAAGGACATCGCAAAGGTACGCAGGGGAAATCCTTTGCGTTCCTCTGCGAGACCCTCTGCGTCCTTTGCGTTTTAAGCGACCCGTACGCCAAACTCGGCTCGGCTTCTTTAGGAACATTTATGAGAAAACTGAAACTGTATTCGCTGACTATCCTGCTCGCGCTGTCGTTCGCGCTGCCAACCGCTTTCGCCCAGCGCAAAGCCGGCAAGACACCAGCCGCAACCCCGGCCACGATCGCCAGCGCTCGCGGCGTGGACACAATTTCCGCCGCTCAGTTGAAAAACTATCTCTACTTCATCGCGTCAGACGAGATGGAAGGCCGCGACACGCCCTCACGCGGTCTGGACACGACGGCAAAGTTTATCGCCATGAATCTTGAGCGTTGGGGTTTTAAACCCGCGGGTGACGACGACACCTTCTTTCAGCACATCACGCTGCGCCGCGACATTCTGGACGGCGCGCACTCGGTGGCCGAGATCAACGGACAAAAGTTCAGCTATGGCGAAGACTTCCTGCCCAATGCCATCGGCGGGACGCTTACCGGGCCGCTGGTCTATGTAGGTCACGGTTGGGTCGTGAAGTCCAAAAACATCGACGCTTATAAAGGCATCGACGTGAAAGACAAGATCGTTGTCGTCTTCGGAGAGGGGATGCCGCAAGGGGTAACCCGCGCTGACCTGACTGGAAAAATCGGTGAAGACTGGATCAGCCCGGCGCTGTACGCGCAGCAGCATGGGGCAAAAGGAGTGCTCGCGATAGCGGATTATGGAATGCTCCTGCGTTGGGACCAGACCCGCCTGCGTTTGAGCGGCGGCGCGCCACCCAGACCGCAAGTCGAAAAGTTCATGACTCAGGCCGGGCCGGCGGTGCCGGTGATCTGGCTCTCTCCCAAAATGGCGACCGCGCTGTTTCAGGGCGAGAAATATTCCGTCTCGGCGCTGATGGCGTTTGGATCTGGCGTGGCACCGGCTTCAGTCTCGGCGCCGAACGGCCCACCCGTCACGGTGACTCTGCCTTTTGAGTTGAATGCCGGCAAGAACGCGACCCTGACGATCGCAGCAAAGAACGAAAAGCCCATGACCCAGAATGTAGTGGCCGTCTGGGAAGGCAGTGACCCGGTATTGAAGAGCGAATACGTCGCCGTCGGCGCGCACTACGATCACATAGGCATTTGCGCCCCGGGAACCGCTGATCCAATTTGCAACGGCGCGGACGACGATGGCTCAGGAACGACAGCACTGTTGGGAATGGCGGAAGCGATCTCGCATGCGAAGGAGCGGCCCAAACGTTCCGTCTTGTTCGTCTGGCACTGCGGTGAAGAGAAGGGTTTATGGGGCTCGCGTTATTTCACTGATTATCCCACGATTCCGCTGGATCGAATCGTGACTCAGTTGAATATCGACATGATCGGCCGCAGCAAAAAAGATGGCGACACGAATCCGCGCAACGCTAGTCTTTCCGGTCCAAATCAGATTTATGTAATTGGGTCGACGATGATGAGCACGGAACTGGGCCAGCTAAGCGAGCGGGTCAACAAATCCTATCTGAATCTACAATACGATCTGCGCTACGACGATCCGGCGGATCCAAATCGCTTCTTTTTCCGCAGCGATCATTTCAACTATGCCCGCAAAGGTATTCCGATCATCTTCTTTTTCGACGGGGTGCACGAAGACTATCACCGTCCCGGCGACGAGCCACAGAAGATCGATTACGAGAAGATGGAGAAAGTCGCGCGCACCATCTACATGACGCTATGGGAAGTCGCCAACCTGCCCGTTCGTCCGAAAGTTGATAAGCCTCTGCCGGCGCAGTTGACGCAGCGATAATTGGGACCCTTTTCTTTAGGCACTAGCGAAATGATTGAGCGGAAGAACCTTTCTTCGCCCGGCGAACCAGCCTGGCGACTCGTTGTAGACGGGTTCTTAAGGCCGTTCTATTCACGGGTTGGTTGCTAACTCCGGCGATGCGCGCATTCGGGGTCGGGGTCGGGGTCGGGGTCGGCGCCGCTTCTTGAGACGGCTTTAGCTTGATGGCAATCGTCTGTTCTTTCTGGTTAAGGTCGTAGCTGTGACCATCGGTTATCCAGCCCTGTGCGGTCACCTGGATAAGAGTCTTACCGAAAGGAACGTCGACCGCATTAGCCGTGCCCTGAGAATCGGTGGTCGGAGTCGCCTGGAAGCCTCCGTCATTCGACATTACCAGCACATCAGCGCCGTCAATCGGCTCGGATTGATGTGAGCCCGATCTTTGGCCGCTTATCATGATGCGCAGCTTCGCACGATTTTGAGTTGTTCCTTCGGTAGCCGGGGGACGCGCGACGATAATCAGAAGGATGATCAATCCCAGAGAAACCAAGAGGATTATCTTACCGGATTTTCTTGCCATGACTTGTTACTCCTAACTAAAACCCTACTGCTTACCAGCCAGAGGTAGCTGGGCTTACTTCGTCGCGTCGCCATCAAGACGCCGTCGATTGCTTAAGAGATCGCTCATAGCCTCATCGAAAAAGGGCTTCTCTTTTAGACTTGCTCGCGATCCGGGAAAGTAAACCAGGGTCATTTGCGCAGTCGGTTGGTTTACTCCCCACTTGCGCAAGACTATTGCGCATCGTTGGCCGCGCGGGAGGCGCGTGTTATCGATCATGGGAAAATCGAAGGGGCTGATCCAAAAGACCGCGTACGTCATGTCTGTTTCATCCTTCGTCACGGCCCCGTTTTTTGGCGTTTTCACTTCCAGTTTTACTCGGATTCGTCTGCTGATCGGGTCTACCAAAAGCGCCTGGACGGTAAAGTTCGTCTTGAGCGGCTCATTCGATGCTCCTTTGTTTGTGAGCAAGGGGATGGTGTTGTCTATTATGGTTATTCCCTCGGGGGTTTCCTTCAGTTTATTGAAATCGATCAAGGCATCAATCTTTCCCCCACCCCCACTATCTTCCAGGGCCGCGATCTGCTTATTCTTAACTTCGTCCGCAGCCTCTTCGAGGCGCTTCATGTAATCGCTCTTATCTGGTTTCGTGGACTTACTGACCTGCGAATAAACGGATTTGAAAAGCGGCGCGAGGTCAAGCGCTTCATGGAAGTTGTAAACCAATAACTCCAGGTTGAGCACTTTTTCCTCGTACCCTGCCGCCTTCGGTTTTAAAAAAGATCCGATGATGGAATTAAACATGTCCTTCCGCAGAGAAGTCTCCGCGCCTTCTCTCTGGTTCATCAACTGCGCGTAGAGTTGTGCCTCCGTGTCCATTTCTTGTCTGCGTTCCAAAATCTGTGATCCAATAATTCCCACCAGGGCTACGGCCAGGGCCGTAAGAATGCCGCCCACCGGCTTGAGGATGACGTCAGCTTTTTCCCATCGGGCTTTTTCTTTCCCCTCCATAGTCATTTCCTCCCCAGAATGAGGCGTCCGTCGCGACTTATCAATTCGAAATCGTACCGGACAGGATCGGTTGCATCCGGATAGACGGCGGCGGGCTCGGACCATTGGTTTCCAAGATTCACCCATAAGCTGCAATGCTTCGGCTGCAAATACGCGCTATATGACCCGTAGGCGTCGGTCTTTCTCCAGACTTCTTTCTCCCCGTCACATTGAATCTTGACGACCACTCCTTCGCCGACCGACCGATCCTCATACTTCAAGCTACCAAAGACTTGCGCTCCCAACACAAGGGAGGGGAACAGCAGAACCAATTGAAAACAAAAGGCGATCTTTTTCATTTCAACCTCCGAGCTGCGCTGGTTTCAAAAGCACCCAAGTGCGGTAGTGAGGACCGACGTGATCGTTATGCTGCGGAGATCAAACAGAATCTTCTTCCCGCTCTGTAAACGGCTGGGACGAGTTTTGCGGCGCTGTTCGCGGGCCCGATTAACCAGCCTGCTGTAATCCTCTAATAAGTAATGCGAAATCTACGAACAATGCCCCTCACCGATCTGAAACCTGGTCAGAACCGCCTGCGGTAGTGGGCGGTTGACCTGCGGTCATCACGGTTGAACTGACTTTAGACAGTAACCGTGCCACCCAGGCGGTTCTCAAAATGCGAGACACCGAGGTTCCTCGCCTGACGCAGACCCTTCAAAGCGCGGTGTTCGCGTAATTTTGATTGGGATTATAGATGCGACCTGAGACGCGCCGCGATGGTTTGCTTTGGGACCGCGCCGACGATCTGGTCAACCACCTTACCGCGCTTGAAGATCAACATCGTCGGAATGCTGCGAATCTGGAATTGAGCAGAGATTCCCTGGTTCTCATCCACGTTGAGCTTGACAATCTTATAGCGTCCCCCCGACTCGGCGGCCAATTGATCGAGCACTGGCGCGATCATTCGGCACGGCCCACACCAGGGCGCCCAGCAATCCACCAACACCGGCACCGAAGCCGATGCGGTTAACACGTCGCTGGCGAAGGTCGCGTCTGTCACGACCTGCGGTTTGCCGTTCGCGCTGGTCGTAGCCGTCGCATCAGGCAACTTCGCGCCGCATTTTCCACACACCGGTTGGCTAACGACCGCGGCTTGCTCGTCGACGCGATTCTTTGTGCCGCACCTTGCACATGTCCGAATTGCCACGGGCTACCTCCGTTGATGTTCTGGCGAACTGTAAATATGAGCCCTCCCTTACGGTCGGGCTACTGCCCCGCCCACTGTTCGAGTCTGGCGTCCGCCCGGACGCGCGATCTGGCAGCTCACGCTACTTTGCCAGATGCTTCTTGAAATGTTCCAACACTCTTCGCCACGCGTCGGCCGCTGCTTCCGCGTTGTAGACCTGGGGACGCGTATCATTAAAAAAAGCGTGATCCGCATCATAGCTGACCACTTCGACCGGCAAGTCGTACTTTTGGGCAATCTTTTTTAAGCCCGCCACCTTTTCGGGATTAATCCACGCGTCGCGCTTCCCGGCAATGAAAAGTGTCGGCACTTTCAATCTGGCCAGGACATTCTCTTCCGGAATGTCTCCATAGAAAGGCGCCGCGGCTTTTAGTTCAGAAAGTTCGCAGGCGGCTCGCAAAGCATAGGTTCCGCCCATGCAGTAGCCCGTGATGGCTATGCGCTTGATTTTATAGGTTTGTCCAACCGAGTCGATCGCTTTGCGAATGGTCTCAATCCCGTCGGCCGTTTCCAGCGCCTGCATGAGCGCAGCAGCTTCATCTGCATCCTTTACAACCCTGCCCCGATACAGATCCGGCGCGATGCAGAGATAACCTTCGTCGGCATATCGACCGGCGAGATCGCGGATGTGATCGTTGATGCCCCACCATTCCTGGATTAGAACTACCGCCGCATCAACTTCCTTTTGTGGACGCGCAACGTAAGCCGTCGTTGCACCGCGTGATGTATCGAGATTCAAGGATTCAACATTCATATCTGAACCGTCCCGGTCTTCGTATGAAATCCTCATTTTGCTCGATTATAATTGAATGCTGTTGATGAACAAATGACGAGGCTGATGAATTTGTGTGTTTTATCGGCGGCGTTATTCGGGCAACGCTTGAACACCCTCTGAAATCATCGCACCAATCTCGCTGCGATAAGCTCTGCTGCTGGTGCGGCTCTACTGCTCACTTATCCGTGGAGCATTATTCCTCGGCCGGCGAAACCAAGTAGAATGAGTCGATGCTCATATTCGCTTTAGTACTCTGGCTCAGTTCGCAGACCGCTCACCCCGCAAACGCTCAACCTTCTCTAAAAGCAGTCCTGCGATCGAATCATCAGCCGGAAGAAATACCGAAAGGACAGGTCGTCGAAAAAATTGTCTGTGCCGGCACGCCGGATCAAAGCTACGCTTTGTATCTGCCCGCAAATTATTCACCTAAGAGGAAGTGGCCGGTGCTTTATGCGTTTGATCCGGGCGCGCGTGGCCAAATTCCCATCGAGCGCTTCAAAGAGGCGGCGGAAAAATATGGTTGGATTGTTGCCGGCTCGAACAATTCGCACAACGGCCCTTTCCAGCCGTCCGTTGACTCATGGATAGCCATCGTTAAGGACACGCGCGAACGGTTTGCGATCGACGATACCCGCGCCTATCTAACTGGTTTTTCAGGCGGCGCCCGGCTGGCCTATTATTTCGCCATTCGTTGTCAGGGTTGTTTCGCCGGGGTCATCGCCTGCGGCGCGGGTCTTCCTGCCGGAGTCACGCCGTCGCCCGCGTTCCACTTTGCGATTTTCAGTACAGTGGGAATTGAAGACTTCAATTTTGCGGAAGTGAAGACCCTCGATGAAGCTCTGGAGAAAGCCGGCCTGACTCATCGGACCGTAGTATTCACCGGTCGTCATGACTGGCCTCCATTACCCGTTGCGATCGAGGCGCTGGAGTGGATGGAATTGCAAGCCATGAAGTCAGGTAAGCGCCAGCGTGACGCAAACCTGATCAACAGTCTGTGGCAAACGCAACTGCAACAAGCACAGAGCCTGGAAGATTCGAAGCAGACTTACGATGCTTATCAAATTTACTTAGCTTTGAACAATAGCTTCAAGGGACTCAAAGATGTAACGGCGGTCGAGAAAAAGGTAAATCAACTGCGCGAGATCTCCGAAGTAAAGGGCGCCATTCAGAATGAGCAACAGCAGATAAAAAAGCAGCGCGAGATCGGGACCAGGATCGACGCCCTGTTAGCCGCGCGGGAACGAAATAGCAAAGATGCCAACCCCAACGGCGAGCGTTCGAACGAGAGTTTGGATCCCGAGACTCGCCTGACGGCAATATTCGCAGAGCTGCGCAAGCAAGCAGACCGTACCGAAGACAGTGATGAGCGCAGAGTTGCCCGGCGCGTTCGCGAGGGCGTTTTCATTGGATTGATTGAGCAGGGCAATAATCAGCTACAGACACAGAAGCGTTATGACGAGGCCGTCCGAACTTTTAAGTTCGCCACTGAGGTTAATTCCGAACGCGCCGGGGTTTTCTTCTATCTCGCCTGGGCCTACGCAGCGAGTGGAAATAAAAAGCAGGCACTACGGGCCTTGCAGGCCGCAGTGGACAAGGGCTTTGCAGATCCAGTGGCGATCGAGGGGACGAAAGCATTTGATTCGATTCGCGATGAGACGCAATACGTGCAAATCATTCAAGCCCTGCGAAGCAAGGGTTAAGCACTTACTATAATGGTCGCTTCAGACGTACCGCTCAACTTTTAGTTGAAAGTGAAACTGAATCAGTCGTTACAAACCTAAATACTCCGTGTGATATAAATTCAGCCCGACTAATAAAACACCGATCGTCCAAAAGAGGAAGACAATGAAAGTCCTTTCCATCCTGCTCAGCATTTTGCTCTTTAACTTTGCGCCCACCGGCAATAAGTTCGAACTGGCTGATCTGATTTTCGTCAACGGCAACGTATATACCGCGAATGAGAAACAGCCCCACGCGCAAGCCATAGCGGTAAAGGCCGATCGGATCGTGTTTGTCGGCTCGAACAGTGAAGTCGACAAGTTCAAAGGAACGCAGACCCGGATCATCGATCTACATGGAGCGACGGCGCTGCCGGGAATGACCGACGCGCATCATCATCTGGAAGGCGTCGGCTTTCGCGAGATGACGCTCAACCTCGAGGGCGTAACGAACCTTCAGGATTTTCTGGCAAAGGTAAAGGCCAAAGTTGATCAGGCAAAGCCCGGTGAATGGGTTACCGGCCGCGGATGGATTGAAACTTTCTGGCAGCCGCCGGTGTTCCCCACGCGTTGGGATCTCGACAAGGTCTCGCCAAATAATCCGGTAATCCTGCAACGCGCCGACGGACACGGCACGGTGGTGAACAGTGCTGCTTTGAAGATCGCAGGCATAACCAGGGACACTCCCGCTCCTTTCGGCGGTGAAATTTCGAAAGACAAAAGCGGCGAGCCCAATGGCATGTTGCTCGACGCGGCGCGTGGTTTGGTGGCGCATCACATTCCGGCCACCTCGCCCTCGGAAGCAGAACGCGCAGTCGTTTTGGGAGTGCAGCGAGACGTCAGTCTCGGCTGGACCCAGGTGCAGAATCCGGGTGGCGACTATCGGGACATTGCGATCTATCGAAAGCTCTTTGAAGACAGCAAAATTAAGCTGCGCATCTACAAAGTGCTCTCGGCGCCCGGGCCAGAAGCTCAAAGGCTCTTGTCTGAAGGACCAATCATTGGCGCCTATGGCAATCGTCTGACCGTGCGCGCGCTCAAGTTTTATGCCGATGGCTCTCTCGGTTCGCGCAGCGCGGCACTGCTCCAGCCTTATTCAGATGCTCCCGACACTTCCGGCTTTCTGACCGTCAAGGAAGAAGATCTCCTGCCCGTGCTCGAGGAAGCTTTGCGCAAAGGCATTCAATGTGAGACGCACGCTATCGGCGATCGAGGTAATCGCTTCATTCTCGACGAATACGAGAAGGCTCTGAAAGCTGTCCCGCCTGATCAGCGCAAGATCGCAGATCCGCGCTGGCGCGTCGAGCACTCGCAGATCGTGAATCCGCTCGACATTCCCCGGTTCAAGCAACTGGGGATCATTCCTTCCATGCAGGCGTCGCACGCGATCGGCGATTTGCATTTCGCGCCGGCACGCCTGGGAATCAAACGTCTGGAAGGCGCCTATGCCTGGAACAGTTTTGTTAAGTCAGGCGTAATCGTTCCCGGAGGTTCCGACGCGCCGGTGGAACGAGGCGAACCGATGATCGAGTTTTACGCAGCTGTCGCGCGCAAAGATATCAGGGGATTCTCCGGTTCGGGCTGGCATCCCGAAGAAGCGCTGCCGCGAGAACAGGCTTTGAAGATGTTGACGATCTGGCCTGCGTACGCGGCGTTCGAAGAGAACTTACGCGGTACTATTGAAGTTGGAAAGCTTGCCGACTTGACGGTGCTGTCCGCGGACATCATGAAGATTCCGGAAATGGATATTTTGAAGACGCATTGCTTGATGACAGTGATTGGCGGCGAAGTTGTTTACCAGGCTGCGCCCGGCACGGCAGCGATCGAGACGGACTTCAGCCGGCTGCCGGCGACTCCGCTCTGGTGGGCCAGCAGCGCGGATGACGAGTGAAACGGGCGCTGACTTGATAGGCAATCAGTGCATTTGAAATGGAGACTGTTATGAAACTCAGCAGATTTTTTCTCGGAGTATCTCTTGTCCTCCTTCTTGTCTCGCTTACGCCGAAAGCGCAAGAGCCGGAGCAACACAAACATGAGATGGGAGAAAAGCTCGGCCACGTCAACTTTACGGTGTCCTGCAATGGCGCGGCGCAGCAGCAATTCAATCGCGCGGTCGCCCTGCTGCATTCGTTCTGGTACGAAGAAGCCCAGAGAGCTTTTGTCGAAGTAACCAGGACTGATCCGAAATGTGGCGTGGGCTACTGGGGAATCGCGATGAGTTTTTACCACCCCGTGTGGTCGCCGCCGGTGGCCGCCGAGTTACAGAACGGATCGGCCGCCGTGCAAAAAGCAATCTTCGTGGGAGCTCGCACGCAAAGGGAGAAGGATTACATCGCGGCGATCGAGATTTTCTATAAAGATTCCGAGCAGCTCGATCACCGAACCCGCGCGCTCGCTTATGAGAAAGCCATGGAGCAACTCTATCTCCGATACCCGGAGGATCACGAGGCCTCGGTCTTCTATGCGCTGGCGCTGCTGGGAACTGCGGTACCGACGGACAAAACTTTCGCCAATCAGAAAAGAGCCGGCGAAATTCTTAATCGAGTGCTGTTGTCTGAACCGGATCATCCGGGCGTCGCTCACTACTTAATTCACAGTTTCGATTATCCTCCGCTGGCCCCGTTGGCGCTGGCCGCTGCCCGGAGCTACTCGAAAATTGCGCCATCATCGCCGCATGCGCTGCACATGCCTTCTCATATCTTTACCCGGCTCGGCCTGTGGCAGGAATCGATTACATCGAATATCGCTTCGGCTGCAGCAGCAAACAATTACACGGCTAGAATGCACCCGGGCGCGACTTCTTTCGACCAGCTGCATGCTATGGATTATCTTGCTTACGCATATCTGCAAACTGCCCAGGATGCCAAAGCTAAAGCGATCGTCGATGCCCTTTCCCCGATGAGTAAAGTAGATGTTGACGCCGTCGCGGCGGCTTACGCTTTTGCGGCAATCCCTGCACGCTATGCGATCGAAAGACATCGATGGTCGGACGCAGCAGCGCTCAAAGTCCACCCCGCCGGCTTTCCCTGGGACCGCTTTTCTTATGCCGAAGCGATAGTATATTTCGCCCGGAGCCTCGGCGCTTCCAGGAGCGGCGACACCGCACGAGCAAGCGAGGATATCGCGCGGCTCAACTCGATCCAAAGATCGCTGGCGGCAACAAAAGAGAATTACTGGGCCACCCAGGTTGAGATTCAGCGCCGGGCCGCGGCCGCCTGGCTGGCTCATGCCGAAGGCAAACAGGAAGAAGCCCTGCAACTGATGCGTTCGGCAGCCGAGCTGGAAGACTCGACGGAAAAGCACCCGGTGACACCGGGACCGATTTTGCCGGCGCGTGAGTTGTTAGGCGATTTGTTGCTCGAACTTCGCCAGCCAAGCCAGGCATTAAAGGAGTTCGAAGCCTCGCTCCTGGTTTCACCAAACCGATTCAACGGATTGTACGGCGCGGGCAGAGCGGCCGAGCTTTCAGGCGATCGAGAGAAAGCCGGAAAATTCTATGCAGAGCTCGCCGCGTTAGGCGAACGATCCGATGGGACGAGACCTGAACTCGAGGCAGCGAAGGTGTTTCTCGCGAGAAAGTGAGATGGGATCTGTTTACTCGTCATCAATAAGCCTGCGCAGTTTATGGGGATGATTCTGTCGCCAGCTTCGCAGGCTCGGTTGGTTTTTCCGAAGGTTTCCCCAGGCTCGGCTGGGCCTCGCCAGGGGCTACATTCTGACGCCTGCTCGCAGGCTTGTTGAGGTACGACGGCCATCGATCCAACCACTTTCAAGATTCTGATCAGCGTAGCGATCATCGTCATCGCCACCTTGCACGGCTATGGCGCGGCGTGGCTGGCGATTTGGATGCTGTTTCATCCTTACCAGCCGGTCAAACTCTTCCGTGTCACGATCTGGCCGCAGGGAATGATTCCCCGGCATCGGGCCAAACTCGCGCAATCGATCGGTAACGCGGTCGGCAACGAACTCGTTTCGCAGGAAACTGTTTTCGCCGCGCTTTTTGAGACCGGCTTCTTCAGCAACAAAGTCGAAGGCTTTGTTAACTCGTATACGAACGAATTGCTGTCCACCGTCTATCCTTCACTGGTTGAGGCTTTGCCGAGCGGTGCGCGCGCGCCCGTGCTGGACACGATTGCCGCACTGCAATACAAGCTGGCCGAACACATCGCCTCAGTTTTGAAAAGCCAACAGACCGCCGAGGCCATCGAACACTTCGTCGATCGTCAGGTCGATAAGCTGCTCGAGCAACAACTGGGCGAGACCGTCAGCACTGAAACTTTTGATCTGATTCTGAACTTTGCGGAAGGGCGTTTTAACGGTCTGGTCAGCGAAGAAGTATTCGAAACAAAGGTGCGCGCGTTTGTCGCGGAACGCATCGACGATCTGGCGAGGACGAATGCGTCGCTCTTGGAAATGTTCACTCCAGAGACGGTGGCGCTCATCAAAGAGCGGGTCGACGAGCAGGTAGGGCCGATCGCCCAGCACCTGGCGGACATTGCCAGCAGCCCGGGCACTCGGCAACAGATCGGTGCGCTCATCAAACGCGAAGTCGACGAATATTACGAACAACTTTCATTCGTGAAAAAGATCTTTATTTCGCGCGAACGCATTTATCGCGAAGTCGACGATCTGGTCTACAACACTCTGCCGCGCCGTATCGACGAGTATTTGCGCGGCGCCGCTTTCGTGGCTGAGGCGACGGGCTTTCTGAATTCGACCATCGACAACCTTATGCAGCGGCCGTTGAACGAGCTGATTGGCCAGCTTCCACCCGAGAAGTTTGCGACGATCAAGTCTGAAGCCGCCACGCGCCTGGTCGCGGTGGTACGCAGTCCGGAACTGGCGCATTCGGTCGCCGGTTATCTGGGGAATGCGCTCGAGCGCCTGCGACCCCAAACGTTACGCGAGTTGCTTTCAGCCCTGAATCCTGAATCCGCGCCGCGCTTAAAAGCCTTTCTGACCAACAGCCTGCTCGCCGTTCTCGCCCGCGACGACACAGCGCGAACCATCAATGCGATCCTGAGCACCCAGATCGAAAGATTCATGGTAGCGCCCATCGGCAAACTCGCCGATCACATGCCCGCCGGCGCGATTGAGAAAGCGAGCGCCGCCCTGACCGAAAAGATCACCGCCGCCGCGCGCGAACGACTGCCGGCGCTAATTGCGGAGTTTGATGTTGGCGGTCTGGTGCGGAAGAAAGTTTCCGATTATCCGCTGGACAAATTGGAAGCGTTGGTGTTGTCGGTGGCCCAGCATCACCTAAAAACGATCGAGCTGTTTGGCGCGGTGATTGGTTTCTGGATTGGCATTGGACAAGCGATCTATTTTTGGTTGACATAAAATGTAGCGCAAGCTGCCAGTTTGCGCACCGGACAGACAAAGCGATCCACGAAATCACGCGAAGGCGTACGAACGAAACTAATTCCGCTTCGTGTTTTTCCGCGGATCGTTTTGCTCGGCAAGGAAATCTTATTCTCTTTTTTTGAGTTGTGATTAAAAGCAACGTCGCGTTACACTAATGCGCGTTCAAACTTTTTTGTTGACATTCCGCTCATGAAATAATAAACATTTGTCTTTAGTGAAAGGAGTCATCCGCGAATGACCTACGTTGTTGTAGAAATGTGCGTTGACTGTAAATACACCGACTGTGCAGCGGTCTGCCCCGTCGAAGCTTTTCATGAGTTGCCTGATCGTCTTTATATCAACGCCGACACTTGTATCGATTGTGATGCCTGCGTTCCCGAATGTCCGGTGGAAGCTATCTTCGCCGACAACGCCGTGCCCGAGCAGCACGCGCATTGGACGCAAATCAATATCGACGAAGCACCAAACTATCCCGTCATCAGTCAAAAGATTCCCGCGCTGCACGGACCAAACTGTTCTGGTCCGCCCGAGTAAATCCGAGACTGCCATTCGGCAACTTGAAGGTTGAACTCTGAACGCAAAATGCCAGGAATGATTTGAAATCGGGTCGGCGTGGTTTCTTAGCCACCCAGAGACACTTCAGAACTCTTCCGCACTGAAATCTTCAAAATCGCGCAAGGCCCGATATGCTTCCTCCGAAGCATACTCGGTGGCTTGCCGTTCCAAAGCATGACGTGCAACCAGAGCATCTACCGGATCGCGGAGCAGGATCGCCAGCAGCGAGGCCGGCATTTGGGTTAGCGCTTCCTGCGCCAGCGCCCGCACCACCACTTTGTTCGACCGCGCTAACTCGCACATTTCGCTGGGAGCCAAACGCTCAGGGAGCATCCCGGCCAGCGCATCCACGCGCGCATAGTCGTTTCGCTGGTGCGCACGCTGAATCAATTGAGAAAATACTTCCGCGGATTGTGTCTGCTGGGTCAGCACGCTGGCGCAGGCGTCGGCCAGCCGCCGCGCTTCACGCGTCGCATCGCCGGCGGACAGCCCGGCTTCCACCGTATGTTCATCGAGCGCCGCCAGCAGCTGGCTCAGCTCATGATCAGCGCGCGGATCGTATGGCGTCGACTGTGGGATTTGCATGACGGAACCGCCGCCAGGGGATTTCCAGGCCCGCTCAACCAGGTTGCGCGTGGTCGTACGCAAGTGGTTCCAGACGCTTGCGACGCGCGGCCCGAACTCCTCTATCATCATCACTATGGTTCCTCGTTTTTTCGGCGCAGCTGTCTGCTAAATTTCGTGCCGGCGCCCTACCTCTGCGATTGTACTACATGCGCTACTACAAATTGGCCAATACTGCTAAGCTTACGTCTTTAGCGTCCCCGTCGGCGCAAATTGGATTAATTAAGAGGATCTTACGATGCCCATCAGTGAACAATTGCTTGAGATTCTGGTTTGTCCAGCCTGTCGCGCGCGCGTTGAAATCAAACCGGATGGCAGCGGCTTGAAATGCGTCGAGTGCCGGCGCGTCTATCCGATTCGCGACGACATCCCGGTGATGCTGATTGACGAAGCCAAGATCGAAGATGAACAGCCTGCGGGAAATAATTGAGTCATCGCCCAGAGTTCGTCACCTCGCTTTCGCAAACAAATCGGAAGGCGACGAACCGCGGGCCCTGGCGCCCGCGCGTTGGGATTGGTCCGAGGTCCGGCGCATCCTGGTCGTCCGGCTTAGATCTATCGGAGATACTGTTCTGACCATGCCCTCGCTGTATGCGCTGCGCCGGTTTCTGCCGCACACAAAGATAGATATTCTCCTGGAAGATTGGGTGGCGCCCGTTCTCGAGGGCTCGGATCTTGTCGATCGAGTGATCGCGATCGCTCGCGACGGCACCTCTGCCCGCGCGCGTCTGGCGCGGGAACTACGCGCTTCGCGTTATGACGTTGTCTATAACCTGCACGGCGGCACCACCGCCACGCTCCTGACGCGGGCCACCGGCGCCCCACATCGGGTCGGCTTCGGACACTATCAATATGCGCGTTTGCATAATCATGCGGCTCCATCGTCTCTAGAAATTTGGCAGCGGCCCAGTCTGCATTCAGTCGAGCAACAACTGGCTTTGATCGGCTGGACAGGAGTGCCGGTGACCGATCGTCCGGCGACGCGGCTGGGGGTTACCGAACGTTCGCGGGCTTCCGTCTCTGCCAAACTTCGCGCCGCGGGTGTGGCAGATGAAGACAAACCGTTCGCGGTGATTCACCCGGCGGCGGCGTTTGCTACCAAACAGTGGGCCACGGAAAACTTCGCCCGCGTGGCGGAGGAACTAACGGCTCGCGGGCTTACCGCGATCGCCATCGTCTCTCCGAAAGAAAAGCCGGTTGTTCAGGCGCTCATCAGGAAGAGTTCGGCGCCGGTCTTCGGTCTGAGCGATTTGAGCTTGCCCGAAGTCACCGCGCTCACTTCGCGCACGCGTTTATTTGTCGGCAACGACAGCGGTATCGCGCATATCGCAGCCGCAGCGGGCGCACCCTGCGTGGTGATTTTTGGCTCGTCAAACATCACGCACTGGCGGCCATGGACGACGAATCCGAATGAAGTCGTGCGCGAAGAAATGCCCTGCCAACCGTGTCATGGGTACTTTTGTGCGGAATTCGAAAAGCCTGAGTGCATTCTGCGAGTGCCGCTTGAGCGAGTCATAGGAGCGATCGACCGGATATTGGATGAGCTACAGAACCGCTCGCGGTAGCGAGCGGATCTTTTTGGACTGCGGTGGCAAGCGTAGCGCGACACCGCTTTGGATTCGTAAATGACGATCACTCAACCATAATCCAAAGCGCCGTCGCCGCTTCGCTCTGCCGGCGCACTCCAAATGTGTTTTGATTTCATGACGAACATCGACAAACAACGCGCGGCTGATTTACTCGGAAAGCTCGGCAATCGCAACATCGTCGTGCTGGGCGATGTGATGCTGGATGAGTTCCTCTGGGGTGACGTGACGCGGATCTCGCCGGAAGCGCCGGTGCCCGTCGTAGACATTCGCCGCGAATCAACCCACCTCGGCGGCGCCGCCAACGTACTCGCAAATCTCGTCGCGTTGGGTGCGAAAGCCTGCGTGGTGGGAGTCATCGGCGACGACTTTGCCGGCGAAAGAATACGCAGCTCGGTCGGCGACAAAAGCGATTTTCAGGCGGACGGTTCGCTAGTCAAGGACAATTCGCGTCCGACTACAATTAAGACCCGGATCATTGCTCAGAACCAGATGGTGGTGCGCGCCGATCGCGAACATCGAACTCCCGTTAATGGCGCGACCGAGGAATTGATTATCGCAGCGGTTAAGGCTGCACTCGAAAAGGCCCACGCCCTGGTCTTGTCCGATTACGACAAAGGCGTCGTCACGCCGCGCGTCCTGGCCGAGGTCCTGCCCCTGGCCTATAGACGGATGCCGGTACTGATCGATCCAAAACTGCGAAACTTTGACGCCTATCGTCCGGCCACTTTGATTACGCCGAATCATCATGAGGCGCTGCGCATGGCCAACCTCGAAGAGGATTCTGATCAAGGATTGAAGCTGGCCGCGCGCGCGATTCGTGGCCGCCTCAGTTGCGATGCTGTTCTGATCACGCGTGGCGACCGCGGCATGATGTTGATTGAGGGAGAGAGCGACCCAATCAATGTCGACACGGCCGCCCGTGAAGTATTCGACGTGACCGGCGCGGGCGATACGGTAATCGCCGCCCTGGCGGCAGCGCTGTCCGCCGGCGCATCAATGATCGAAGCCGCGGTGCTGGCCAATCATGCTGCCGGAATCGTGGTCGGAAAACTAGGCACCGCGACGGCGACTGCCAAAGAAGTCCTCGATTCGATTTGAGTCAGGGCGATTCGATCAGCCGACAAAGTCGGCGTAATTCCAGTAGCCCACAGCGCAAGCTGTGGGTGAGTGGCTTGATTGAAGCGAGTTCGGCCCCGCAGGGGCGACATATGACATTCACGAATTCATGCCGCTCGCTTCGCGAGCTTCCTGGGTTTGCGATGGGCGCCTTACCCACAGCTAGCGCTGTGGGCTACTAATATATCGCCCCGCTGCGCGGGCTGTTGGACGTAGTTATGATAATGAGTCTTAAACTGCCGGAGCCCGCAAACAAAATAACCGTGCGAAGAGGCCTTACTTTCGGGTTCTTACTAATTTCAGTTTTTCTTTTAACCTTAACCACGACCATTGTTCAGCCCGTCTGCTTAGCCCAAGCGCAACGCGATCGCCGCATCGCGACAAAACCGACCGCGACTCCAATTCCCTCGCCTGCAGCTTCACCGGTTGTATCGCGGCCTGTCGCAGCGTCGCGGAATGCGCCGGCTACCCTCGCCGAGCTGAAATCGCGCATTGAAGAAATAGTGCGACAACCGGCGCTCGAACCCGGCTTCTTTGCCGTCAAGATCGTATCACTCGACACAGGCTTGGTGATTTACGAGCAGAGCGCAAACAAATTTACGCGGCCGGCCTCGAACATGAAGCTTTACACGGTCGCAGCTGCGCTCGATCGACTGACGCCCGACTATCACTTCATCACGTCGGTCTACGCGAAAGAGAGACCGGAAGACGGCAAGATCAAGGGCGACCTGATCGTCTACGGCCGCGGCGATCCCACGTTCGCAGCGCGCTTTAATAGCAACGACTACTTCAAAGGCATCGACGATCTGGCCGGGCGGATCGTGGCCGCTGGAGTAAAGCGGGTGAAAGGCGATCTGGTCGGAGATGAAAGCTGGTTCAACGGAGCGCCGCTGGGCAGCGGTTGGGAGTGGGATGATTTGCAATGGTCATACGGCGCGCCGGTGAGCGCGCTGACGGTCAATGACAATGCGATCGATTTGACGGTGAAACCGGCAGAAAGAGTCGGTGCACCCGTGTTGATTACCAGCGGACCTCCGACCCCGTTCATGACTATTGCGAATCGAGCTATTACCGGCCCACGCGGATCGAAGAACGACTTAAACATCTATCGTGGCTTGGGCGCAAACACGCTGGAAATCTCAGGAACTCTGCCGCTCGGTGATAATGGGTTCACGGGCAGCGTAGCCATTCCCGATCCCGCGCTCGCTTTTGTCACCATGTTGCGAGATGCGCTGGCAAGACGTGGCGTGAAGATCGACGGCAGGGCGCGCACGGTCGATGCACGATCAGGAGCGAGCATCGTTCCGAATACATTAATGGCTTTAGCACAGCTCGCCAATGTGCCGCCGCAGTCAAAGCCGGTGGAAATAGCCAGCATGCAATCACCGCCCTTCAGCGTCATCGCAGCGCACACACTCAAACCAAGCCAAAATCTCTACACCGAGATCATTCTGCGCACACTAGGTAAGCTGAACATGGTCGCGCCCGGTCAAACAAACGAAGAAGCAGGATTGATAGTAGTCAGGAATTTTCTGCGGCAAGCGGGAGCAAGTGAAAGTGATCTGGCGCTGAACGATGGTTCTGGACTTTCGCGTAATGACATGATCACGGCGAACGCCACCGTACAGTTGCTGACTTACATGTCAAAGCACAAATACTTTGCGCAGTTTCGCGACGCGCTGCCAATTGCCGGGGTTGACGGCACCTTGCGGACCCGGATGAAAGGCACGCCCGCGGAAGGCAACCTGCGCGCAAAGACCGGCAGCTTGAGTTCAGTCGCGTCACTCTCGGGTTATGTCACGACAGCCGCAGGCGAACATCTGGTCTTTTCGATGATGCTGAACAATTACCCGGACGCCGCGGCGCTGCGCCGGGATTCGATCGATGCGATCGCGGTCCTGCTGGCTGCGTTTGCGGGGAAATCGCAATAGCCCTTGCGTGAGATGCCTCCTTTCAAAGATCCGCTTGTTTGTGGCCTAAGCACGCAATTGCGGTAAGCGACAAAGGATTTTGACGAGGTGATTACCGCACGGGACGCCGACTTTCAATCCAGCGGATTGCGGGATGAATCCTTAATTAGACTTGGGTTTCCGGTAGTCATTCCCCGTAATCAGATTGCAGGCTCAAATTGGATCGATTTCATCCGAACGGCACAACCGACTTCTGGAAAGATTAAGCAAGTATTTGCTGCAATAGATACTCGCCAGGAGAAACCGGCTTTGACCCAGCGTTTCGAAGGGTCTTAGGCGAAATACCTCGATAGAAAACTTTGAAGAATCCTCGTTTCACCAAATTCCACGGCTACGGCAACGACTACATAGTTTTCGAAGCCGATCAACTCTCCGGAGTCGAGGACTTGAGCGACTTTGCCCGGCGGATCTGTAGGCGGCATTACGGCGCCGGCGCCGACGGCATCGCCATCACGGAGGTCTCGGAAGCAGACGGTTCAGACTTTCAGGTTCGTATCTTCAATCCGGATGGCAGTGAAGCCGGCATGTCAGGCAACGGCACCCGCTGTGCTGCTTCATATTTGTTCTATCATGAACTCTGGTCGAATGTTCTTTTGCGGCTGCAAACGCGCAATGGCATCAAGCGTTATCACCTGATCGAGCGTGACGGCGCGAGCTCATTTGTGTTTCGGTCGGAGTTGGGCCAGCCACGGTTCGACAATGGGTCGATACCAATGAAGACTGATGAGCCGCTCGACCGGGTAATTGACTATTCCCTGGAGGTCGGCAGCGAAACTCTTCGCATCACAGCCTTGCAGATGGGCAATCCCAACTGCTGTATCTTTGTTGACGACTTCGACTCAGTTGACTGGCGGCGGCTCGGTCCTTTGATCGAGCATCATCCACGATTCCCGGAGCGCACCAATGTTATCTTTGTGCGGGTCCGCGATCGGGAAAACATCGAAGAGCGTCTGTGGGAACGCGGCGTGGGCGAAACTGAAAGCTCAGGTACTTGTTCCTGCGCGGCGGTGGTGGCCTCAGTCATAAACGGGCTGACAGATCGACGCGTAAACGTGCACGCGCCCGGCGGCGTGCTGCCTATCGAGTGGCGCGCCGACGGCGAAGTTGTGCTGACGGGCCGCGCCGAAGTAATTTATAGCGGAGAGTGGCTGCGAAAGTAGTCCTTAAATTAGACTTGGTTTTAAGCGAGGATCCCTCTGTGCTGAATCTTTCTTTCCCCTTCCCCTTCGCCTTCCGCGTCTGCGGTGGCCTTATCATTACTATATGCATTGCCGTCCTCTTATCGGGCTGCGCCGGAAAGGCCATAAGTGAGACTCCGCGCCCGGTCATTGAAAAGCCAAAAGCGCCAAACGCTGTGCCGATGTGGCTCGGAAATCCGACGCGCACTTTTTTCGGCACCGGGCCGATGCCAAAGTCTTTAAAGATCGTTTGGGCTTTTACTACCGGATTTGCGCGCGGTCGTCTTCATGACGATCCCTGGGGTGGCTCAGGCTGGCCTGGCCAGCCGGCGATCGTCGGTGACAGAGTCTACTTCGGATCGGCCGATAGTTATGTCTACTGTTTGAACAAGAGCGATGGCACGGTAATTTGGAAATTCAAGACGACCGACAGCGCTAAATCTTCGCCGAGTGTTGTCGGCGATCGGCTGGTAATAGGTAATCTCGATCACACCGTCTATTGCCTGAATGCAAATGACGGTTCGCTGGTTTGGAAATATCAGACCGGATTTGAAACCGACTCTTCGTCATCGATTATCGATGACCGCGTATACATCGGCGGCGAGGATCACTTCTACTACTGCTTTGATCTCAAAGATGGCCACATAATCTTTAAGCAACAACTCGGGGGCTCGGTGGAAGGCGGGACCACCGTAGTCGGCGATCATATCTATGTCGATACAGAGGCCGGCGATCTCTTTTGTCTGGACCGGAGCGACGGGTCGATCGTCTGGAAAGCGCGAATCGGAGTCGACTCAAACTCTACCCCAGCGGTTGTCAATGGCTTTGTTTATACCGCTGCGGAAGATGGAATCATTCGCTGCTACCGGCAGGACGATGGCGAACTTGTTTGGACTTATAAAGCCGAAGGCGGATTGAATCAACGAACAAAAGAGAAGAACGGCTTTTGGGGTAGTCCGATTGTTCTCAATAATCGTCTCTACATGGGATCGAACAACGGCCATATGTATTGTCTCTCCGCCGACAAAGGCGAATTGGTTTGGAAGCATTTGATGCGCGCCGCAATTTGGGGCACGTCGCCGGTGATCGACGATCGCGTCGTATTCGGCGACAAGAGCGGCTATCTTTACCTTCTTTCCGCGGACAAGGGTGAGTTAATTACCGAACTCAAGATAGGCGACAACGTTGATGCGACGCCGGCGGTCCTCGACGGCAGAATCTATGTCGGCGCCTTCAACGGAAAGTTTTATTGTCTGGGTGAAGATGAAGAAGCCGGCCCAGCCGCGCCCAGTCCACAGGCTTCGCCGGCCGGGACTCTGCGGCGCGCTAAGAGCCTCAAATGATCTTATTAGTCGACAACACTATCGAGGGACAGGGCTCCAGCCCACGCGAGATCCGCTCGGCCCTGCAACGGATCGAACCTGACTTGAGAGTGGTCACTGAGCCCTTTCGCAACATCACGCCAGAGTTCGTCAAGACGCTCAGTCCTTCACACATCATCCTTAGCGGGCAAAGCCATCCCTGGGATCGCTACTCGGCAGAATCTTTGGCTGGAGTCTTTTATGTAATTCGCAGTGCGCCCAAACCAATTCTGGGCGTGTGCGGCGGACAGCAACAGATGGCGCTCGCTTTCGGCGCGCCGGTTGATTTGATCGAGCGCATCGCGCCCGGCGAGGGTTACGAAGGGGCTTATCGTGAAAGTGGTTTCTGCAATGTCCAGATTGACTCGCAGATTACCGATGGGATTTTCAGTGGCTTGCCGAACCCGATCACGGTGTGGGAATCGCACTGTGATGAAGTCAAATCACTGCCGGGTGATTTCATCTGCACGGCCACCAATCAGGTTTCAGACATCCAGGCGATGCAGCACACTTCCTTGCCGCTCTTCGGCGTGCAGTTTCATCCCGAACTATTCGACGAAGAACATCCCGATGGCCGGAAGATTCTGGAGAATTTTCTGACGCTGTAGTTTGTTCGTGTGTTTAGGGTCGGGCTACCGCCCGACCAAGCGGGCAGTAGCCCGCTTCTAAACCCTGAGCGAGTCATTTCCGCGCACGGGATGATCTTTCGCGTAAGAGTACGCGCACCACGCGGAAATAAGATGGATGATCAAACCAAAGATGCCCACCGATCCGATCCAGGAGACCCCGAAGACAATCATCCAGATGACTCCGATTAAGACTCGCCCGTTGTAGATCTGACCCAATCCTGGAATAAGTAAGCTGAGAACTCCTGCCAAAGCCGGTTCGCGCATGATCTGAAAACCCTCCGCACGTCTATACGAGAGGCTCCGGTTTTTTGTTCGATCCGGTCGTGGGTGGAATTCTGTCAGACGGCAACGAGGGGGAACGATGCGGAAAAACTGTCGAGTCTCGGTAAGAAGGGGTAGAACGCTCCACCAAATCACACGAAACAGGCTGAATTAACTTCTTTCTTCGTGTTGCTTCGTGTGGGTTAGTGGATCGTTTTCGTTTGTCAGCACTCGCCGGGTTACACCCTACAGGTCGCTTCGAGCTGCTTCGTACTCAGTGATCCTATTTTCATGTTTCAACGTCAGCCCAATATCATCCAGCCCTTCAAGCAAACAATAGCGCTGGAAGTTATCGATCTCGAACGCGTGGGAAAATCCGTGAGCGTCGCTGACTGTCTTACCTTCGAGATCAACTGTCGCCTGATAATTTTCTATTTCTTTTGATCTCTGCATTAGCTCAGCCACGGCTGCATCGCCAAGCGTGACTGGCAACAGTCCGTTCTTCTGGCAATTGTTGGCGAAGATATCCGCAAATGAGGGGGCGATGATGGCGCGAAAACCATAATCGGCCAGCGACCACGGCGCGTGCTCGCGTGAAGAGCCACAGCCGAAATTCCTGCCAGCGATCAGAATTGAAGCACCCTGATAGCGCGGTTCATTCAAGGGAAATGACGGATCGAGCTGACCATCGGGCTGAAAGCGCCAGTCGTAAAACAGGAATTCGCCAAAGCCCGTGCGCTCCACCCGCTTGAGAAACTGCTTGGGAATAATCTGATCCGTATCGACATTGGGTCGATCAAGCGGGACCACCAGGCCGGTGTGATTCTTAAATGGATTCATATTGCAGGGGCAGAGCTTGTCCCCGCCCGATCTGTTTCGTATAAATGCGGGCAGGGACAAGCCCTGCCCCTACGACTTGTATTTCCAGTCTCTTACGTCCACAAAATGTCCTTCGATCGCCGCCGCTGCGGCCATTGCCGGACTGACGAGATGCGTGCGCCCGCCGCGTCCCTGTCTACCTTCAAAGTTGCGATTGCTGGTTGACGCACAGCGCTCGCCTGGCTCCAGAATGTCTGCATTCATCCCCAGGCACATTGAGCAGCCCGCCTCGCGCCATTCAAATCCGGCCTCTCGGAAAATCCGATCGAGACCTTCCGCCTCGGCGGCGCGTTTGACGTTCTGCGAACCGGGCACGACCATCGCGCGCACGGATTTGTGAACGTCGTGACCTTTGACTACGCGCGCGGCGGCCCGCAAGTCTTCCAGACGCGAATTGGTGCAGGACCCAATGAATACTCGATCAATTGTCACGTCGGCGATCTTCGTATGTGGCTCGAGATTCATGTACTGAAGCGCTCGCTCCGCTGCGCGCCGCTCGGCTTCGCCTGTGACTTCCGCAGGATCTGGAATGCTGCCACTGACCGGCACGACCATGCCGGGACTGGTGCCCCAGGTGATGCAGGGGGCAATAGCTGCAGCATCTATCTCGACGATGCGATCGAATTGAGCATCCGAGTCCGACGACAGAGTCCGCCAGTAAGCGACCGCTTCTGCCCATTGCGCCTCGGACGGAGCGTAGCGCCGGCCCGCGAGATACGCGAAGGTCGTTTCATCAGGCGCGATCATTCCAGCGCGCGCGCCTGCTTCAATACTCATGTTGCAGAGGGTCATGCGGCCTTCCATCGAGAGTGCGCGCACCGCTGCTCCCCCATATTCGATCACGTGGCCGGAAGCGCCGTCAGTGCCAATCTGCCCGATGATGCCGAGCGCGAGATCCTTTGCCGTCACGCCCTGCGACAGCAGTCCGTGCGTCCGCACCAGCATCGTGCGTGGTTTGTTTTGCGGCAGACACTGGGTCGCCAGCACGTGCTCGACTTCACTGGTGCCGATGCCAAAGGCCAGCGCGCCAAAGGCTCCGTGGGTGCTCGTATGGCTGTCGCCGCAGACGATGGTCATGCCTGGCTGGGTCAGTCCCAATTCAGGTCCAATAACGTGAACGATGCCCTGATCCCTGGAGTTGATATCGAAAAGAGTAATGCCGAACTCAGCGCAGTTCTGTCTGAGCGTTTCGATCTGCTTTGCGGCTATCGGGTCTGCTATCGGCTGACTGCGATCCGTGGTTGGCACGTTGTGATCAATGGTGGCGATGGTGAGATCGGGCCGGCGAACGCCGCGGTCCGTCACACGCAAGCCGTGGAAGGCCTGTGGCGAGGTGACCTCGTGCACCAGATGAAGATCGATGTAGAGCAGGGCAGGTTCGTTCGGCGCCGCGCGCACCACATGCGCGTCCCAAACTTTTTCAAAGAGAGTACTTGACATAAAGCTAAAGCAAAAAAATTTCGTTCCGTTCCGAGGCGGCCTCTAAACGATCTAATATGGACTCAACTACCACTCACTAGACCGCATGATAAGAATGACGCATGTCGGCGATTTCAAAGACGGCTTCGGTTACAAGTTGCCCCATCTCGGCCGTGCTAATCAAGTGACCGCCGGTCCCCTGCGCGATGTCCCTGGTGCGATAACCGTTATTGAGCACCGTACTGATCGCGGCTTCGACGTCCGCCGCCTCAACTTCCAACCCGGCCGTCTGGCGCAAGAGCATCGCGGCTGAAGCAATTGCTCCCAACGGATTGGCGATGCCTTTTCCCGCGATGTCCGGCGCTGACCCGTGCACCGGTTCGTAGAGATCGACCGCGCCCCCCACCGTTGCCGACGCCAGCATGCCCAGTGATCCGGAAATTACCGATGCTTCATCCGAAAGAATGTCGCCAAATAAATTTTCGGTAAGGATCACGTCGAATCTTCTCGGGGTCGTAATGATATGCATTGCCGCCGCGTCGACGTAAAGATGATCAAGATCGACTTGCGGATATTCCAGGGCCACGCGCGAAACCGTCTGACGCCATAGCTGAGAAGTCTCGAGGACGTTGGCCTTATCGACCGAAGTTACTTTGCCGCGGCGCCTGGTTGCCGCCGCAAAGGCAATGCGCGCGACGCGCTCGATTTCGTTGACGGTGTACCGCATCGTATTGAAAGCTGATGAGCTTCCGTTTTGTGAAATCAGCCCGCGCGGCTCGCCAAAATAAAGCCCGCCGAGCAGCTCGCGGACAAACAGAATATCGGCCCCCTCGATAATTTCGCTGCGCAGTGGAGACGCCCCCGCCAACGCGCGAAAAGAATTGATCGGCCGTAGATTCGCAAAGCCGCCCAATGTCCGTCGCAGCAAAAGCAGCCCGGCCTCGGGTTTTTTATCAGGAGGAAGCCCGTCGAAATCAGGTGCGCCGACGGCGCCCAGCAGCACGGCGTCAGCGGTGATACAAGCATCGAGCGTAGCCGGGGGCAATGGCGAGCCCCAGCGCTCGATCGCCACCCCGCCCGCGTCGTGTTCAGTGAACTGAAAGTTGTGGCCGTGAATGTTCGCGATTTCACGCAAGACAAGCACGGCCTGTTCGGTGACTTCCGGACCAATTCCATCACCCGGAAGGACGACGATTTTTAACTGCATACCCTTTGGAGTGCCGCGACTTGTCGCAGCTTTTTAACTACTAATCTTTAGCAGCGGACTTGTCCCGCACGCCAGATTACGCGGCCACGATCCGCGCCCACGGATCACCTTCATCTGCCAGGGCCGGTTCCGTTAAACCAGCCGCATCGACCACTATTAGGGAGATTAGATCCTGATCATAAATTCGCTTCTTGCGATCGGCCAGATTAGTAAATCGGTGATAAGCACCATCCAGTTCTCCCGCATCAAGAGGATAACCGAGCTCCTTATAACGCAACGCCAACGCGTGCCGCCCTGAATGCTTGCCCAGCACCAGTTCATTCGTGGGCACGCCCACCGATTCAGGGGTCATGATCTCGTAACAGAGCGGATTGCTCATCATTCCGTGTTGATGTATGCCGGCTTCGTGCGCAAAGGCGTTGCGACCGACGATGGCCTTGTTCGGCTGGACGCCAAAACCAATAATCCCGGAAAGCAACTGGCTGGTGGAATACAGCTGAGTAGTATCGAGGCCGGTTTCAAACGGCAGCCGATCCGCGCGCACCCGCAGGGCCATCGCGATCTCTTCCAGCGAAGCATTCCCGGCGCGCTCGCCGATTCCGTTAACGGTGCATTCAATTTGTCTGGCCCCGGCATCGATCGCCGCCAGGCTGTTTGCCACCGCCAGGCCGAGGTCGTTGTGACAGTGCACACTGACCGTTATATCTTCGCGATCACCAACGACCCGCTCGCGCACTGTGCTCACCAGTTGCGAAAATTCAGAGGGGAGAGTATAGCCCACCGTATCGGGCACGTTGAGAATGGTGGCGCCTTCCGCCACGGCCGTCGCGAACACTTCGCAGAGATAGTTGACGTCACTGCGAGTGGCGTCTTCGGCTGAGAACTCAACCTCGTCGGTGAAATTGCGGGCCAGGCGCACCGCCTGGCGGGTCATCTCGATTACTTCAGCTCGAGTTTTCTTCAACTTGTACTCGAGATGAATATCCGACGTCGCCACAACGGTGTGAATGCGTGGCCGGGCCGCGCCGTGCAGCGCTTCAGCCGCGCGCCGCACGTCCATCTCCAAGGTGCGGCAAAGAGCGGCCACGGTAACCTTGCGACACTCGGCCGCGACTGCCTTGACCGCGGCAAAGTCGCCGTCCGAGGCAATCGGGAATCCGGCTTCGATGATATCGACTCCGAGCGCCTGGAGTTTCTCCGCCAGGTGCACCTTCTCCTTGAGGTCCATGGAACAGCCCGGCGATTGCTCGCCGTCGCGCAACGTCGTGTCGAAGATTCTTACCCGCTCCCCTGTCATCACACTCCGCCCTCCAATCCGGTCTGGAAAGACGAAATCCTAAGCGTCAGCCCTCCAAAAGTCAAAGTTATAATATTTATGATAAGATAAGCTCTGGCCGCACCATAACATGGAGCGCGTCTCCGGATAACATCGAAGGCGCGCGGCCGGTAGTCAAGAGGTCGGTACCACCTGCGTCAGCGGGTGGGTCAGAACACTCATTTCGTCAGGCTTGACTCCTCGATCCACCAGCTTGAGCAGGTGGTACTGACGGCCAAAGCTTCAACTCTAAACACAGATCCAGGGAGATTCCCGATGGACATAAATCAGTTGGAAGTTTTCCTCGCCGTGGCGCAGGAAAAGAGCTTTTCGCGCGCGGCTGATGCACTGCACCGCACTCAGCCGGCGGTGAGCCAGGCAATCCGCCGGCTGGAGACTGAACTGGGCGAAGCGCTGTTCGATCGCTCGTCGAAAGACGGCACGCTGACGGCGGCCGGGCGGGTCTTATTCGACTTTGCGCAGCAGATGATGAATCTGCGCCATCATGCTCACTCGGCAATTCGCGAACTCCGCGACCTGCATCGCGGGAAGTTGTCGCTGGGCGCCAACGAATACACGGTGATGTGCCTGCTGCCTCTGATTCCGATCTTCAGGGCCCGCCATCCGCACATAAAAATCGAAGTGAAGCGCAGTCTGGCCAGTCGTATCCCGGGCGAGATTCTCGGTCGCGAGGTTGAGATCGGCGTGGTGTCATTCAAACCTAATGATCCGGCAGTCAAGTCGGTTCCCATCGCGACCGATGAATTGGCTTTGATCGTCGCGCCTGATCACCCGCTGGCCGCAAAAAAGATCGTCTCGGTCCGCGAGTTGGGCGCCGAGTCGTTCATCGCCCATAACGTGCCGTCGCCCTATCGTGAAAAGGTCGTGAAGACCTTCGAGAAGCAACGCACGCCGCTGAATATTTCCATGGAGATGCCGACCCTGGAAGCAATCAAGCGCCTGGTGGAAAAAGGTTTGGGCGTAGCCCTGGTGCCACGTCTGTCGGCGCAAACTGAAATCGCGCGCAAACAGTTGGCTGGTCTCGCGGTGAAAGAGATGCGTCTGGAAAGACGCGTGCACCTGATCTATCGCAAGGGGGCGACGCTTTCACACGCGGCGAAGGCTTTTCTCACAGTCGCTCGTGGGGCCCACGAAACAAAAGCATCAGATCAAACTTAAACTGCAGAGAGCACGGTCGAATTCGCATGTGTCGGAAGCCCGAACGTCAGGGAGGGCCTGCCCCCCATAACGATGCCTTCTCTGACGGTCGGACTTCTGACACTTCCTCTGCGGTAAGAAATGGGTTTGAATTCACTGCACCTTGATATCGACGATCTCGCCGCCAAAGGCGCGCAGGATTTGTTGAACGGTAGGGTTCTGAGCGGCGGCCTGGCGAGTTTGTTTTCGGGTACGACGCTCTTCCTCTTCTGGTGAAAGCGGTTCGTTGGTTTCCGCAGTGCCGTCCCGGACCGAAAAACGGATGCCGATGTCTCGACCGCAGACTTCACAACATGCTTCACGCAGAGCTTTCGCGTTGTCAGCTTTAGCCAGCGTGTCACGGGAATGTTTGGCCTCGGACGTAAATTCGACCAGCAGTTCGTCGCCTTCCAACTCCACGCGCGATGCGGCATCCAGCGCCGCGATCAGCATCCGGCGTTTTTTCCCTTCGAGTGCCGCTTTGATTTGATCAATCAGGGAGCCTGGGCTCGTCATCGCCGCTTGATTCGATATCGATTCGGAAGAGCCCAGCGTTTCAACGGCCCGCTCGCTACCCTGACTAGTCGGGGTTCCGTAACCACTCGCGCTGTCGCTCTGGCGGGAACCAGCAGATGCCGCGGACCGGGCAGGCGTTCTGCTCGGGCTGCTGTCAGGAGCGGACTGCAGGCTCTTTCTTTCCGCGGGCGGTTGCCCGGAGCGCAAAGCATTCTCGAGTTCGTTGATGCGGCCAATCAGATCAGACAAAGACGCCAGCCGGCGCATCTCCATCAATTTCACCAGGCCGACTTCCACCTGATAACGCGGATTGGCGGCGTCCTTCAAACAGCTTTCTGTTTCCGCCAGCGAGTGAAAGAAACGGACGAGATCAGATTCAGAAAAGAGCGCCGCTTGTTGCTGCAGCGTTGTTGCCTGAGCCGAAGAAGAGTCGAGCAACTTGGGATCACCTGAAACCTTGACCACCAGAAGGTCACGCAGATGACCGAGCACATCGCGACAAAAGTTCCGCAGGTTATGACCACGCATTACCAGATCGTCGATGATTGCGAGGGCTTCAGCCGGCTGATTCTCAGCTATCCCGTTGACTACACGGGCCAGCACATCGGCGCCGGCAATTCCCAGGGCCTTCTCGACGTCCTCAGTCTTAATCTGATCGCCCGCAAAACTGATGACCTGATCGAAGGCGGACTGGGCGTCGCGCATTGAGCCGTCGCCCGCGCGGGCGATTTCGCGCACGGCTTCATCAGAAATAGAAATCTTTTCGGCGTCGGCAATGAAGCGCAGCCGCTCGGTAATCTTGGCGGTGGCAATCGTGCGAAATTCAAAGAGCTGGCAGCGCGAGGTGATGGTTTCCGGAACCTTCTGTTCCTCAGTTGTGGCCATCATGAAAATTACATTAGGCGGCGGCTCTTCGATCGTTTTCAAAAGCGCGTTAAAGGCCGAAGGCGAAAGCATGTGGACTTCATCGATGATGAAAACCTTATAACGGTCCCGCGCGGGAGCAATGGCGATGCTGTTGATAATCACATCGCGCACATTGTCCACGCCGGTATTGGACGCCGCGTCAATCTCCAGCACATCCATCGATCGGCCTTCGGCGATTTCCCGACAAGAGGCGCACGCAGTTTCATCCATTGTAGAGCAGGGCGTGCCAGTTGGCCCGGCAGCCTTGTGACAATTGAGCGCTTTGGCGACCAGACGCGCGGTCGTGGTCTTCCCCACTCCACGCGCGCCCGAGAAAAGATAAGCATGATGGAGCCGGCCGTGCTCGATGGAGTTGCGCAGGGTTTGGGTCAGAATCTCCTGACCGGTTACGTCTTCGAATTTTTGCGGACGCCACTTGCGGGCTATTACTTGATAAGTCATTTTCGATGAGTTAACTCTTGCTAATTTGCCGGTTCGGTCGTTCTCGCCAGCTCAGGTGTGGGATATTTCTTCAAGAGTTTCCAGGCGACGATCATACTGCCGTCACTATCCTTACGAACAACTCGAAACGCGACCACGATGTCAGAGTTTGAATAGCTAATACCGCGCATCACGTACGAGTTGTTGACGATCGCGGGCAGCCGGGTTTTGTAGAGAGTGCCGTTGACGGTGACGCCCGAGCCAAACCGCCGATACTCAACTCGAGCCAGCGGTTCATTGTCGGCACGTTCGTACGATACCAGGAACTTAACCGCACTGTTTCCCAAAGCAACCTCTTCTAGCGGAACATCACCGAGATTGGCTACCATGCCATAGTTGGCGCCCGCGAAACATACCAACAATGATCCCTGCTCTAATCCGATTTGGGTTCCGTTGCCATACTCCTGGTTTCGCTCAGTAAAAGAGTAATAGGAACCACCACCACGGAGTCCCAGTCTCTTTTCGGGATGAGCGTAACTGTCATAGATCTCGCGGGGCAGCAATCGAATCAAGCCGGTGTCAGGCTGAGTCAGGAACTCTGCATAGGTGAGTTGATCTTCTTCTGAGGGCAAGAGCAATTGCTTTTCAATCTTCTGCAAGTCCTTCAGCAACTGCTCGTGTTTGGTTTCGACCTGCCGCAGCAATTCTTCGCGGGAGGGCGATTGAGCGAAAGTGTTGACACCAAACAGAGCAAATAGAGAGAGGCTAAATAGAGTACTAGTCAGGATTCTTTTCATCTCGATACTCCTTTACCCTATGGCCTTCTAAACGTTCTCGCTGGGGAGCAGTTCCGGAAAATAAAGTCAGACTCCGGACTTACCCGCAACACACGCTGTCATTGCTACCGTTGCTCCGTTCCCGGCCTGGCGGGGTTCACAAGACTAACATTGTGCGGAGCCCGAAGTCTGATAACTCATTAAAGCATTGCCGATTGCCGATTGTCGATTGGCGCCGGTCTAGTGTGGTTTGACTGCACTGTTTCATTAGCACCGTGGCTTTAGCCCGGTGAATTCAGTATCGAAACATGATCCAAAACCGTTTGAAACGGTTTCCCTCCCCAACGGCGTCACTGATCACCGGGCTAAAGCCACGGTGCTAATGAGAGAGCCTTCGTGGATCAAAACGCAGCAGTAGTCCCGTGCGTTACTACCGGTGAACGCAAATCAAATCTAAATCGCTGTCTTGCGGTGCGCAATGATCCGCAGCACCCCATTGATAGCGAGGTGCAGCAGAACATAAACGATTGCTGCGATTACCAGCGGCATCATCAACGTGTGCCCATCGCCGGTGCGCGGGCTGGCGACTATGTTTCGAAAAGGTTCGTAGAATGGATTCGTCACCGTGACAATGAACTGCACGAACCCGGCGCTGCTGTTGGCCGCCAACAGGGCCAGAAGAAACCGCAGCCCCAGCAGCCCATAGAGCACAAAAAAGATGTAATCGATAACCTGGGAGACACGAGCGACGCCGCGTGCGCGTCCGACTTCACGCTCGGTCTCGACTACTTCATCGACGGCTTTGGCGCGGAACTGCCCGGCGAGTTGATCGATGCGCTCGCTTTCCGGCGGCGGCGCGGCGGCCGCGCTCTCAGCTATTTCTGCTTGTACTTCGCCTTCGACCTGCGATTTGACGGAACTATGTTGTCCGGCGCGGCGTGCTTCCTCGATTGCCAGTTTGTCGTCGTCCATTTCTACCCTCCATATGCGTCGCATACTCGCGGCGGGATATTTTCCCGTGGCCTTTACTATCGCCAACATCTTATTGGCTTCGGCCAGCGTCATGCCGGCATAGACCGCTATAAACCGGGCCTTGGGACTGGTGTTCGTATATGACAAGCCGCCCGGGTCGGCACATCGCGAAGAGAAAACTTTACGATCAGGAAACAAAGCCTGCGCCGCCAGCCGATCGCTCTCGGGAATGAACGTGTCACAGTTGTCGTCCGGAACACTCACGCTCTTAAGAATGACCGCATAAAACAAATCCGTGTCATAGATATTGGCGTTAGCCGGAATGCGGAAAGTCAGATCATTCGGGGGAAAGGTAGCGCTGGTCCTGCATGGAACATTGGGATTACCACAGATCACGCCATGCCTGGCGGCTTGGCGCTTTTGAGCGGACGACGTAC
>WNFQ01000228.1_pt1 | contig 71445 bp, 71 predicted proteins | sample 5400171 | NCBI WGS metagenome assembly WNFQ01 (sample SAMN13153356, study PRJNA577476) | soil metagenome | isolation source: 20 cm soil under Madrone tree | place: USA:California | collected 2016-06-14
AAATCATCCAGGCGACCCGATTGCTATCCCGACTCACCTGGCCAGCGCAGAGGTAGACTATGAAGGAGAGCTCGCGGTCGTTATCGGCCGAGACTGTAAAAATGTCCGACGTGAGGCGGCTCTCGATTACGTGTTCGGCTACACGATCGCGGATGATGTGACCGCGCGCGATTGGCAAAAGAAATATGGTGGCGGCCAGTTCTGCCGTGGAAAGAGTTTTGATACGTTCGCGCCCCTCGGGCCGGCCCTGCTCACCAAAGACGAAATTCCGGATCCCGGCCGATTGCGAATCCAAACCCGAGTGAACGGGGAAACCAGGCAGGATTCGAATACATCCAACCTTATTTTTGATATTCCCACGCTGATCGAGTTCTTGAGCGGTAGCACAACACTATTAGCGGGATCGGTGATTTTAACCGGGACTCCTAACGGTGTAGGTATGGCAATGAAACCGCCTCGTTTCTTACAGCCTGGTGATGTGGTCGAAGTCGAGATTACAGCCTGGTGATGTGGTCGAAGTCGAGATCGAGAAGATCGGCGTGCTCAGCAACCCAGTAGTTAAAGAGTATTGAGCCAGCGGCGCCGGACATTCCGCATCTAGAAGGTGCCTCTACCGCGTTCCCGGCGATCACTGATGCTCAGAAGGCTGCGGCAAAGATACACTGCCCATTTGCTATCTCCCCGCAGTCACCAGTACTCTGATTAGTGGACTTCCAGCTTTCCTCCGACTACAAGCCCCGAGGTGATCAGCAAGGGGCGATCGATCAACTCATTCGGGCACTGCAGGCGGGTAACCGGCATCAAACATTGCTCGGCGTAACCGGATCGGGAAAGACTTTTACCGCAGCAAATCTGATCACCCAACTGGGAAAGCCGACCTTGGTTATTTCCCACAACAAAACCTTAGCAGCCCAACTTTATAGCGAGTTTAAGCAATTCTTCCCACGGAATGCGGTCGAATATTTCGTCAGCTACTTCGATTATTATCAGCCCGAGGCATATATTCCGCGGACCGACACCTACATCGAAAAAGATTCATCCATCAATGAAGAGATTGAGCGGCTTCGCTTATCCGCCACGAGTTCTTTGCTGTCGCGTCAGGATGTCATCGTAGTCGCAAGCGTTTCCTGTATCTACGGTTTAGGTTCCCCGGAAGACTACGAGAACATGTCCTGCCAAGTCTATCGTGGACAGCAGATCTCCCGTGAGCTTTTCCTGGCCAAGTTGGTCGACATGCTTTACGAGCGAAACGATATCGCTCTGTCGCGTGGAAAATTTCGGGCCCGAGGCGATGTGGTAGAAGTATATCCGGCGACCTCGGACGAGGAAGCAATTCGAGTCGAATTCTTCGGAGACGAAGTCGACCAAATCACTCGATTCGATCCGCTTACCGGCTCTGCCATCACCGCTCCGGACCGATTCACCTTGTTTCCAGCGAAACAGTTCGTCACCCCACACGAAAAAATGCGCCGCGCGGTCCAAGCCATTCGCATTGAGTTGGACGAACGTGTTTCCTGGTTTGAAAGCCAAAACAAATTTCTGGAAGCGCAACGGATCAAGATGCGCACCGAGTTCGATCTCGAGATGATGCAGGAAATGGGATTTTGCAGCGGGATCGAAAATTACTCCCGCCATCTCAGCGGACGAGCGCCCGGTTCACGGCCGTATACGTTACTCGATTTCTTTCCGCGAGATTTCTTGCTGGTAGTCGATGAATCGCACGCAACCATTCCCCAGATCGGCGGAATGTATGAAGGGGATCGGTCCCGAAAACTGACTTTGGTCGAATACGGATTTCGGCTTCCCAGCGCGCTTGACAACCGGCCACTCAATTTTCCGGAATTCATGGAAATGACCGGCCAAATCTTGTATATCAGCGCGACTCCGGCCGAGTTTGAGATTCGAAATAGCGTGGTCGGTAATGAGAACTATATTCCTCATTCCCGGACTCGAATCGGACAAGAAGAGACCGAACCGGTACTTCTGCCGATGTTGACCGGCCGCGCTTCAGCTCAACTCGATGTCCATAAGCCGGGAACACATTTGATCGCCCAACAGATTATTCGGCCAACTGGCTTGCTCGATCCGCGGATTACCGTGCGATCGCTTAAACACCAAATCGACGAGACCATCGAGTATTGCCGGCAGAGAGTAGAAAAAGGCGAACGCATTTTGATTACCACATTGACCAAACGAACGGCCGAAGATCTTACCGATTACCTGCGCGATGTTGGTTTGAAAGTCCGCTATTTGCACAGCGAAATTGACGCGATCGAGCGGGTCGAAATTCTTCGGTCTCTGCGAGCCGGTGAGTTCGATGTGTTGGTCGGAATCAACCTATTGCGGGAAGGGTTGGATCTACCGGAAGTCAGTCTCGTCTGTATTCTCGATGCCGATAAAGAAGGATTCTTGCGAAGTCAAACTTCTTTGATTCAAACCGCGGGCCGCGCCGCCCGTCACGTGAATGGCGAAGTTGTTTTATTTGCCGACACGATGACGGAAAGCATTCAACGGCTCATTGCTATCACCGAATACCGGCGCGGGAAGCAGATGGAGTATAATGAAGCAAATGGTGTCACTCCGACCAGTGTGCGTCGCGCCGTACAGGAGAGCTTGCACACTATCCTCCGCGGACGTGATCTGGAACAATCGATTGTGCGCGAAACGGGTGCGGATCTTGATCTGACCGAAGTCTTGAGAGAGCTCGAGGCTGAGATGCAGACGGCGGCAGCAAATCTGGAATACGAACGCGCTGCATTGTTACGCGACCAAATCAACGAACTCAAAAATGGCACCGGCCTTTCCAAAATTGAACCCAAGAATCGGCGCCCGGTCTCTTACCGCTCTGGTAAGACGCCCAAGAAAGGTAGGGCGAAACACATCACTGAGCGACAGCGAGGAGATGTGTGAGCCAGGCGGCGTGATGGTAGGCGATACAGATCCAGCGAAGGCAGGATCTGTGAGCCTTTGCAGCTCAGCGACCGCATCACGGAGCCAACAAACTCACGAGCAGCTTACTCAATACCAGGCGAGGTTCTAATTGGGTGGTGACCAGCTGGATATTGGCCTTGAGGCATTCTTCGAAACCGTGAATCAACTGCGGCTGAGAGAATCGGTGTACTTCACAGGCCGCAATCCCTAAGCCGTAAGCATTCACGTTCCCATCTTTTCTTCTTGGCAGAAAATTTTGCGCCTCCTGGGGTAATCGAGTAATTACGCTGTTAAATTGGTAGGGAGCGCTGGGGGGCCGCACATCGTACGTCTCCAATATCTCTTTTGTGACAAGGAGATTGCGAACCGTTGGGATGATTGCGGCGTAAAGAATACCGATCGGTGTTTCGCCTTGAAACAGCAGTTGATCCAGGAGCGCCAGAGCTCGCGACAATTGCCGCTTAGCGATGGCATTGCCGAGTTCCCAAATCACTCCGGTTGCGGTTTTTGCCACCAGATTACGCACCAATTCTGAGTCGATCTCGCGTTTTTCGCCTAAGTACAAATCGATCTTCTCTAGTTCATTTCGAAGTTGTCTGGTATCCGCACCAGCTAGCCGGACGAACATCTCCAAGGCTTCCGGCTGAAAAACTAGTCTTCGCTCCGCGGCAAGGCCTCGGGCCAAACTTTCGGCTTCTTCCTCCCATCCCGATCGACTAGTGTCGATTCGATCGAATTGCTCGACTGTAGCTATCTTGGTAATCGATTTGTAAAATGAGCGGCGCTTGTCTATCTCCGGGGCGCTTAGCAAGAAAGACACGCCCGAGGGCACACCCGCGGAAAGGAATTGCTGCAGTTGATCCAGAGCTGCGAGCACCTGGGTAGATCTGCCCGTCACGGTATCACCACAGAAACTGACATCCTTCAGCCAAACTAGTTTTCCCGGCCCAAAGAAAGGCAGCGTCTGGACGGCCTCAATCGCGGAATGGATTCGGCTCACCGCTTGATCGGCATTGTCCGCAGCTCCATCGATTAAATCTTGGCCGAAATCGCCGGCATCTTTCGGCGTGAGCTGCTCCGCAAGCTGGCGCGCCCGGCTCTTCACCGCACCCTCATCCGAGCCGACTACGGCATAAATCTGGGAGGTTTTCGGAGCTACCGCAGTCTTCTTCGGAGGCATGGAGCATTCTTTAATCGAGCAGCGACGGCGTGTAAACCTTTAGGCATTGTCGGTCCATGGGAGCAAGAGGTCATAGGCGGCGCACCAGTCCCATTCCCACGCCGCTCACTCACCTTTCCAGCAAGATACTCCCATTCTGAGCGCGGATGCTCTGAATCGCGCGCGGTTGTCGCATCTCGTTCAGCCAGGAAAGTATTTGGTTAAGCAACGGTTCTACTTGGTCCTTAAAACCGCGAAAGGTAATCGGATCAAGGGGCTTTCCCGCGCTGGTAACCCGCGAAACGTTGACCGTTACTTTTCCCCATGAGACGATCGGGCGCAGGAACACTTCGTAGTTCAAGTATTTCGTATTGAATGGGAACAGGTGTAACGGAACACGAAAGCGTAATTCGGCTTCATTCTCACGGAATGCCACAGTTACGCCTTTTCCGAGAAAAGCTAGCTCGGGCGCGTCCTCCAGCATCGCGTTGACGTCGGCCTCTGACAGCAAAACCGAGCGAATCTCGGCATTCGCCATGAAATCATTCAACCTTTGCCGCACTTGCGGATAGGCATCTGGGGGAACTGCGCTCTGGTTGCCCGGAAGCGGTTGATCGGAAAGGTCCCACACAAATCGCACCACAAAAAACGCGGCGACACTCAAGACGATGATTAGGAGCAACCCGCTAACGCATCCTACCGGTCCGCAACAACCGCATCCCCTTTGCCCACGGGCGTCGTAAGCCATAGATCAAGTCTCGTCCGCAAGAGGCATGAGAATGAAGAGGCTCACGCCAAGGCGCCAAAAAATCTCACGCAAAATCGCAAAGACGCAAAGGTTTCGGATTAAAAGATAAAGTCTAAGATCGCGGTATATACGGCGTACGGTCCTCTGTCTGGGATTGTTAATTGATTTTGGTGAAGCGATTCTTAAAGATGGCATCCACAGAGTCGTAAGTAACCTCTTTTTCTGAAACCTTTGCGGCTGTGCGTGAGATCTCTTAGCGCAACGCAACCCTCCGGGCCGGCGTCTGGCGGACGACATCACCATTATATGCGAGACGGTGCACTAGTACAAAATCCGGCCGCATTGCTCACAATAGACGATTTCCCGCGCCAATTTCGCCTTGTGTACGGTGGTCGTGGTATTTTTCATATGGCAACCCATACAAACCTCGTGCTCCACCGGTACGATCGGAGTGCCATTTTTACTGGTGAACAGTCGCTGGTACCGGGAAAGCAAGTCTGGGTCGATGGCGGCCGCCAACGTTTCGCGCTCGGTAGCGGTTTCGCGAAGCCGTCGCTCCAATGTCTCTTGTTTCTTGGTCAGCGCGGTCAGCTGTTGTTCCGTTTGGACCCGACTCGCCTTCAATTCAGCCTGCGCTTCCTGAATTTCTCGGCCGGCAACTTCTCCCTGCTCCATCAGGACAATCTCTTCATCTTCGATCTGCTCGATCTCATGCTCGAGTCGGCTGATCGATTGCCCAATCGCTTGGAATTCTTCGTTCTTTCGAGTTTGCGATTGTTGGATCTTGTATTTGGTGATGGTGTCACGCCGGCTATTCGCATCGAGTTCCAATTTTTTCCGATGTACCTCGATTTCTTTCCCTCGCAGTTTGATTTGATCGAAAGCCTCGATCCTGTTCTTTAGCGCTTGTTCAACTCGTTGCCTTTCCAGCGGTACGGAATTGAGTTCGATCTGGTGGGCTTTGATTTTTTGGTCTCGGTCTTGAATAACCAGCAGCTGTTCGATCTCGGGCAGCATTGTGCTCTCAGTCTAGGACAGGAAATCGGAAACGGAAAAGAGAATCCAGAATGTTGAATTTGCAATCTGAATCCAGGAAACGCAACTCGAGATCCACAGCCGATCCCGCCCAGTCTGACGCCAAGAATGACAGTCGGTCTGACGTAGCGTGAGCCACTCGTCATGACCCGCAACCCACGACCTGTAACCCGCAACCCTCAGTACACCTCCACCGGCGACCGTTTCCCGTCGTCCGGACTTCGGTACTTGGCTAGCTCAGGTCCGAGCACGGCAACCCGAAGGTTCCAGACCTGATGATCCAATGATCGAAAAGCTTCCTCGGAGAAGGAGGTAGGCGGCGCAAGATGACGCTTGATTTCGGCGATCGCCGACAGTGCTGGATCAAGCAGCTTGCTCGGAAGACGGTGGAGTGTGTCATAGGCATCGCGCACCATCGCAATACGATGGCAAATCATCGCGAGATCGTTTCCGGCGGTAACTGCCCGAGAGATGGCTTCCGCAAATCCAACTTCGTTAATGATTGCACCCATGTCGAGGTCGTCCGTCATGACTAATCCCTTAAAACCAAGTTCCTCTTTCAGCAGATCGGTAACCACGCGCTGAGAAAGGCTTGCCGGAATCTTTTCTGGATCCAGCACCGGGTACCAGGCGTGCCCAATCATCATGCTTGAGACTCGATCGACAAATGCTCGAAAGATCTTGAGTTCGCACTCCTCGAGTTCGGTTCGCGACCGGTCGATAGTGGGAAGATCGTGATGGGGATCCAAGGCGGCGGCCGCGTACCCTGGGAAATGCTTGCCGCAAGTCAACACACCAGTCGAAAGCAGCCCATCGTGAAACGCCCCGGCAAACTGGATCACCTGGGGCACCGAGGTGCCCCAGCATCGGCCGCGTAGCGAATTGTCCGCCTCATCGTCAAATGAGATGTCCAAGACCGGGCAAAGATCGAGATTAAACCCAAACAGTCGGAGCAAGTTGCCGGTGAGTTCTCCGTGCTGGCGGATGAGGTTCTCGTCGTTTTTTTGCCGAAGCTGCTGTGCATTGGGCGGTTCGTTGCCGATCAGTTTTAAACGGGAGACGCGACCGCCTTCCTGATCAATGGCGACAATCGGTTCGATGGCACAGAGATCGCGCAAATCGTCCACCAACTTTCTCAGCTGACTCGGAGTGCGGACGTTTCGACCAAATAAGACGAATCCGGCAGGCTGAATTTGCCGAAATACGTTCGCAGTCTCGGGGTCCAACTCGGGACCAGGAACTCCTACCAGCAAAAGTTGACCCAAATCGCTTCGTTCCATAGGCTGAGACGCATGATACGGGAGAGTTGTGAGATGGCGATGATAACTTTTCGCTTCAGGCTGGATTGCTCAGAAATCCTTAGAGATTTGTGAGCAAACCGGGCTAGTTTGGCCGGAATTTGATGAAGATCGCGATTTACGGTGGCACATTTGATCCGATTCATCACGGACACTTGATTCTGGCTCGGCAAGCTTTGGAAGAACTGAACTTGGACCTGGTAACATTCGTTCCGGCGGCCGAATCACCCTTCAAGACCAATCATCAAAGCACTCCGGCCGAACACCGTCTGCAAATGGTCAAGCTAGCGATCGAGAACGAGCCAGGCTTCGTCGTAGACTCCCTGGAGATCGACCGCGGTGGAACTTCTTTCTCGATTGATACCGTGCTGGCAATCCGAAAGAAGTTTCCCGATTCCGAGCTCTTTTTTCTCCTGGGTGAAGACAACGCCGATCATTTAGCACAGTGGCATCGATTCCGAGAATTGGAGAAGCTGGTTCGGTTCATCGTTTTGAGCCGGACCGATAAACGGCTGCCGAAACGTTATCCGGTCATTCATCGGTATTTTGAGATCTCGGCAACGGAAATCAGGAACCGGGTTGCGAATTGCCAGCAGATCACGTATCTGGTTCCAGAAGTCGTCTTGCGGTATATTCAGGATCACAACCTATATCAAGGAGAGCGCTTATCGGCCCGGAGCAGTTAGCACGGCGTTGCGCAGAACTTGCGGAGGACAAAAAGGGCGAGGATATCGTCGTCCTTGACTTGCGCGGTATCTCGTCGTTCACCGACTATTTCGTGATTTGCTCAGCCACTTCCGAGCCGCATCTCAAAGCCATTAGTTCGGGCATTCGGGAAGGGTTGCACCAGGACTTTGGCCTCTCTCCACTCTCCTCGGAAGGAGTCCCAGCCAGCCAATGGCTGGTGATCGATTACCGCGACGTGCTTATTCACATTTTCCAAGCGGAGAAAAGACGCTTTTACGCGCTGGAAAATCTCTGGAGCGATGCGCCCCGGATAAGCTATTCTGTTTGATCGAATCGCTATGTTGAAGCACCGGGATGCGATCGTTCGTTTGCTCACCGACGAGGATCCGGCGACCATCGATCTGACCAAGCGCCAGCTCGTTTCCTTCGGACCTATGATCATTTCCGACCTGCGCGAGTTGCTGACGTGCGGCAACGATCTCGTCGGCGGTCACGTTCAGGATGTGATTGCCGAGATCGAGGTAGAAGATGCAGAGAAGAAATTAGAAGCTCTTTGCGCCGACATCGCTTCGAACCAAGTCCTGGAAGAGGCTTGCTGGTTGCTTGCTCAATTCTTCCTGCCCGGCCTCGACGTTCCCGCCTATGCGAAGCGGTTCGATCTCTGGGCATCGGAGTTACGCGAAAAGACAATCTCTATCCAATCGGATCTATCCCGAGTCCAAATCTTCGGAGACTTTTTTGCCAAGCAACTCGGATTCAGAGGCAACTCGGAGAACTATTACGATTTGAAAAATGCGCTTTTGCCTTTCGTAATCGATGCCCGCCGCGGGATCCCGTCTTCGCTTTCCCTGGTTTACATTTTCGTCGCGGCACGCGCCGGCTGGATTATTGATGGGGTGAATTTGCCGGGCCATTTTATTGTCCGACATGGCAGCGTTCTCTTTGATCCGTTTCACGGTGCACAGATTCTTTCCGTTCGCGATTGCCAGAACATCTTTCGACGCCAGAACCTACCGATGGAACATAATAGCTTAGATCCAGTCAGCCCGCGCCTTATCCTCATGCAAATTCTTGCCAACCTGGCATATATCCTGGAAGGCGAAGAGGAGTTTGAACAATCGACCAAGCTTACCTTCTGGATTCGTCTCCTTAATCAGGCATGAGTGCTTCGTGGCCGGTAGAAATCGTTAACACTGGTACGGAGCTTTTGTTCGGCAGCGTGGTTAACACCCATCTGGCCTACCTCGGACAGCAGCTTTTCTCGCTCGGGCTTCGAGTCGACCGCCAAACCACTGTCCCGGACGGTCTGGCCATTGCTGATGTCGTTCGAGAGGCGACGTCTCGTTCTCAACTGGTAATCATCACCGGCGGGTTGGGTCCCACTTCTGATGATGTAACGCGTGAAGTGGTAGCGGAGCTAACCGGTAGAACCCTGCGTTTTGATGAAAGCGTCTTCGCAAGAATCGAAGCGCACGTGTTGAAGCGGGGATTCCATTTTTCCGATGCGATCAAGCGCCAGGCCAACGTCCTCGAGGGTGCTACGGTTTTGCCAAATGACTTTGGTACAGCGCCTGGGCTTTACCTTCCCGCAACTCCGGCGTTTCCGGACCTCTTTATGTTTCCCGGACCTCCACGGGAGTTGCGCCCGATGTTTCAGACTTACGCAACGCCGATTATCAGAAAGATTGTCGGCCACTCGGATTTGCGCGCGATGGTGTTTCGAACCACCGGAATTGGAGAGTCAGCTATCCAGGAGCTGGTGGGAGCTGATTTGGCCACGATCCCTGCGGTCGAAGTTGGGTACTGTGCGCATGTGGGTGCGGTCGACCTCAGGCTGATCGGGACTGGGAGCGCGGTTGAGCAGGGCGCGACAATCGTTCGAGACAAACTTGATTCGTATATCGTCAGCGCCGACGGGAGAGCGTTAGAAGAGATCGTGGTCGAACTGTTGACCAAGCGAAATGAAACGCTGGCGGTTGCCGAATCATGTACCGGAGGTTACCTGGCAAGCTGCGTTACCAACGTATCTGGCTCATCGGCCGTATTTCTGGAGGGCAATGTCACTTATTCTAATGAGGCGAAAATTCGTGCCTTAGGCGTTCCAGGGCTGCTCATTGAACGATTGGGAGCAGTCAGCGAAGAGGTCGCTGCGGCAATGGCGGAAGGGGCTCGAGCCCGGTCGGGCGCTAGTTACGCGCTTTCCACCACCGGCGTTGCCGGGCCCACTGGTGGAACGGAAGAAAAACCGGTCGGAACGGTATTTATTGGCTTGGCCTCCGCAATGGGTTCGACCGAAGTACAGAAGCTCTTTTATCCCAGCGACCGCCTCACCTTCAAACAAGTCGTAACACAACGAGCGTTGGATCTGTTGCGAAGAAGGCTGTCATTCTCGCCTTAGGCTCGAATGACCGATCACGCCATCAGATGTAGTAACGCCTCTTGCGAAAATTGATCATGCGGAAGCTCGCCGGTCACAAATCCTTCCCGGATCGTAATAATCCGCCGGCTTAAACTCAGCAATTCCGGCAACTCGGAGGAAATCATGAGAAGCGCGACTCCTTGGCAGGCGATTTCGTCGAGCAGTTCATAAATCTCCGCCTTCGCACCGACATCAACACCTCGTGTCGGCTCATCAACCATCAGCAGTTCACAACTGCGGGCCAGCCACTTCGCGATCGCCACCTTTTGTTGGTTGCCGCCGCTGAGCCCTGCCGTCACCGAGTCCAGCGAAGGCGCCTTTACCCGCAATCGATTTGTTAGTTTCTGCACTTCGATCCGTTCTTTGCCTTGATCGACAAATCCAAGGCGACTAAAGAAATCAAGATGCGGCAGCGAAATGTTGTCCAAAATACTCATCATGAGGACCAGCCCTTCCTTTTTGCGGTCTTCCGGCAGGTAACCCATCCGCCTCTTCATTGCCTCATTCACGTTGCCAAGGCGGACCTTCTTTCCTTTGACGTAAACGTCTCCTGTCGCCTGTCGATCCAGTCCGAAAATCGCTTTCGCAATCTCGGTTCGCCCAGCACCAACCAACCCCGCCATACCGACGATCTCGTTCTTTCGAACGGTCAGTGAAACCTTCTCAAACTTTCCAATTGAAGAGAGATTCTCGACTCGCAGAATCTCCTCGCCTGGCGTCAAATCGAGATGCTTCGGTCGCTTGGCCAGCACATCTCGGCCGACCATCTGACGAATTAATCGTTGGCGATTTGTTTGAGCAATCGGCTCGGTGGCAACGTGCTTACCGTCTCGCAATACGGTCACGACGTCACTGAGGCGAAAAATCTCGTCCATTCGGTGTGACACATAAATGATCGTCGTTCCGCGCCCCTTCAGGCGCCCGATCAAGTTGAACAGCTGCTCGCTCTCGTTGACGGAGAGTGAACTGGTCGGCTCATCAAAGATGATGATTCGCGCGTTGATTCCGACCGCGGCAGCGATCTGCACCATCTGTTCCTGACCGGTGGTCAGTTGCGCTACTGGCGTATGCACGTCCATATCGACGCCGATTTCTCCCATCAGTTCTTGGGCTCGACCCGCCAAACGCGCGCGATCGACAAACCCAAATTTCTGCGGTGTCGTACCGAGCTGCAGATTCTCTGCAACACTCAGATTGGGGCAAAAGGCCAGCTCCTGATGCACCAAAGCAATGCCAAGTTTCTGAGCAGCGAGCGGATCGGTGGCATGCACCTCTTGTCCCTCGATTTTGATGACACCAGTGTCGGCAGTGTAGATGCCGCCGATGATTTTTCCTAGCGTGCTTTTTCCGGCGCCGTTCTCGCCCATCAATGCGTGGACGGAGCCTTTTTCAAAATCGACAGAAACATCGTCCAGCGCGCGGACGCCAGGAAAAATCTTCGAGATATGCTCAACGCTGAGAAAGGCCACGGTAATCGGTAAGGACGCGCTCCGGCCCGTCTGTGGGCCTGGTAGGAACCGAGCCAGCCGGTCCGCGCAACGCGCTTTGAGATAGAGATTACAGCTTTAAGTGCTCTCGAAGTCTTCTCCGAGAGCACAGTCGAAGTTAGCAATAGTTAACTAGCTCATTTGGGCAACCACTTTTCCCAATTCTTGGCAAACTCATCTACGTTTGATTTGGTAACCGGGATAAGGTCAGCCTTTACGAAGCTGGAAGGGGGATTCTTGTGGTTCGCGGCTTTATCGTAGAGCATTTTCACTGACTCGGTGCCCCACTCGTAGACTTGCTGAGCGAGCAGCACTTGGACGTGACCATCGCGCAGATATCCGAGTTCGGCCGGAAGAGCATCGACGGCAACGACTTTAACGCTGCCTGGCGTGAACTTAAGGGCATTGTCAGTGAAGAGCGGCCAGCCGCCAACCATCGCCCATCCGGTAATCTCCGGATGTGCTTGCATCACTTGCTCCACTTTTGCGGCAGCATCCTGCGGCGTTTCTTTGTGATAATAGGTGTCGATGATCTTGATACCAGCTGATTTTTTAGCCTCTTCCTTTACCCCGGCTACTCGCTTCTGCAGATTCGGCGCATTTTGGTTACCGGCCAAAATCGCGACGACTCCTTTGCCATTCATCTCTTTGGCGAGTTCGGCCATCACTTTATGCCCGCAGTCGATATCGTCGGTTCCGAAGTTGGCGAGCCGCTTGCTCTTGGGCACATCGGAATCGAAGCAAACGACAGGGACACCCTTAGCAACCGCCGCATTGATGGCGTCGGTAAGCTTGTTAGCGTCGGAAGCGCTCACTGCGATACCGTTCGCTCCAGCGTTCACGAGTGTTTCGATCGCTTCGACCTGTTTTTGTGGATCTTCCTCGTTCGGCGTACGCCAATCAATCTTGATGGTTACACCATTTTTTTCGCCTAAGGCTTTCGCCTCGTCTTCTGCGCCGGTCTTCGCTGCTTGAAACACCGGGTTATTGTTTGATTTGGCAACTATGCCAAAAGTGTAGGTTTTCTCCGCAGCGAAACTGCCTGCTGCGAGCAAGCCGAAAAGGCTTGCGACGGCTATTGTTGTTTTTCTTGTCATGGGGATGGGGTTAAAAAGCGGAGGGGTTTAGGATGGGCTTCAACTCTGGGCAGCAGGGACTGGGGTGTCGCTTGTCTGAACAACCTCTTTCTTGATATGAGCAGTACGCGCCAGCAATCTGCGATCACTAATCCAGCGATTGAGCTGATCCAGCAACACCGCAGTTATAACTACAGCACCAGTGACGATTTGGCTATAGTTTTGCGGAATGCCAAGGATGATCATTCCGGTTGAAATCATTTGCAAAATAACCGCACCGAGGACCGCCCCTAGGGCGCTACCTTTACCCCCGACCAGAGAGGCGCCGCCGACAACTGCCGCAGCGATCACCGTGAGTTCATATCCTTGCCCGTCACCGGACGATCCGGCGCCATAATACCCCAAAGCCAAGACTGCACCGATTCCGGCGGTCAGACCACTAATCGTGTAGGCCAGCAGTTTAATCCGCCCGACCCGAATGCCGCTGTAACGACTCGCGGTTTCATTGCCGCCGATGGCGTAAATTCTTCGTCCGATCGTCATCCTGGCTAGAAAAATACCGCCGACAACGCAGACCAAGATCATAACGATCAAGGGCACCAGACTGAGATCGCCGATCACACCCTGTCGAACAAAGTCACGGAAGCTTTGCGGAAAATCGCCGATCGATTGCCCGTTGGTTGATACGAAGGCGATGCCTCGATAGATGGCCATCGTACCGAGAGTGATGATAAATGGATGGACGTTGAATCCAACGGTCATGAGGCCATTGAAAAGCCCGCAAATCAGTCCGACACCGATCGTAATCAGAACCCCTACACAGGCCATCCAAGGACTTCCATCCGATCCGAACTGGTTCATGTAGATTGCCCCCGCCACCGAGGCGAGCGCGTAGACCGATCCGACTGAGAGATCGATTCCCGCGGTAATGATAACCACAGTCATTCCCACCGCCATGATCGCGAAAAAGCTCGTATCCTTGGCAATCTGCGTGAGCGTTTCGGCGTTGAGGAATTTATTTAGCTTGGTTAAAACCGGGACCTCTTGGCCACTCGCGTCTGTTTGCATGACTCGAGTAGGCTGGCCGTCGGGTCCGGTAACGATTTTAGGACGCTCGACTTCGCCGCCAAAAATCGTCAGGAGCAGCCCCAGGACTAAGATTACGAGGATTAGGCCGCCCTCGGGGAATTTAGAGAAATTAAGCCTGAACTTGGGGAGGAACGACATTGCAACGGTTTACCCTCTCTATTGTAACCACTGGGGATGTCAAGGGTTGGACTGAGGAATGATGAAGCATTGCTGGGTCTTGCCGATCGGGAATTTTATTCAATCAGGAATTTCTTTTGTAACTCGAAAAAAACCGTATACCTCTCCCTTCAATTTTCCACCCTTACTACCGTCCCAACGTTCACCTTCGCGTAAAGATCCTGGGCCACCTCCGACGGTAGTCGAATACACCCATGCGATGCCGCGTACCCAGGGAGGATACCCACATGCATGCCTACCCCTTCCCAAGTAAGGCGCATAAACCAAGTCATCGGTGCACCCTCGAAATGACTGCCGCTCGGAGCACTATCGATTAACGCGCTGACACCACCTCGAACGATCCGACCATGCGAATCGACAAAGTTACCGTATACATTGGAACGATGATCGGGATCTTTTTGCAAAATCGGAAAAGTACCGGCGGGAGTCGGGCGCGCCCTCTTTCCGGATGATACGGGCGAATCAATCGCCGTTTCCTCACCTGCCTTCACGAAAAGCCGTTGCCGGGAGAGGGAGACTACGATCGAGATGTTCTGCGGAGTCAATTTGTCGTAAACCGCCTTATTAATTACCGCCGGAGCTTGTCCAGTAACCAGTTGGCTCGGCGCAGTGATTTTCGCCTTTTCCTGCGACTTGAACCAAAGGAAGTCGCCACGAGCAGGCAGCACGGCAAAAACAAGTACGGAGAGGATAGACAATGCCGGGCAAAGGCTCAACCGGTGTGTTAAATAGTTCATCTGCTGCGTGATAGTCCGTTACCGATAGCGGATTTGCTGATGACGAATCAATCTAAAACCAGGCTGACACCCAAGCCGGATGAGCCAGGACACTTAATGGTAGAGGGTAATTTCCAACGGTCAAAGGGGATTCACTGCTAAACCGGTGGCGCACCGGACTGGTTCCCGCTACCGTTTCCCCGTTTTCGCTACCCTTTTTGCGTCCAATCATGCTTCACTTGATCGATTCCCTTCATCTGAACACTCCCGGGGTTATTTGCGTTGCGGTGATCGAGACCGCGCCAGACAACCTCATCATGATCGACTGCGGCCCCGCCAATGTATTTGAAAACGTAGTAAGCGAACTTCGCCGGCGCGGGCTACATCCCGAACATGTTCGACAACTTTTTGCTACACACATTCACCTCGACCACAACGGTGGAGCTTGGCGCTGGCAAAAAGAGTTTGGCACGATTATCCACGTTCATCCGAAAGGAGCGCCGCACATGGTCGATCCTGCACGGTTGGTGGCAAGCGCGACCCGAATCTACGGGGATCAAATGGACTATCTCTGGGGGGCGATCGAAGGAATCCCAGAGTATGCGGTCCGAAACACGCAAGACGGCGAAGTCATTCAGATTGGGGCACTGGACTTGCGGGTCGTTGAGACGCCAGGTCACGCCCAACATCACAATGCTTACTGGCTCTCCTCCGAGCGCCTGCTTTTTGCCGGCGATATCGCCGGCGTAGCTGTCGGTAGCGGCCCGATCCTCCCACCGTGTCCTCCCCCCGATATTGATATAGAAGCCTGGCATTCCTCTATTGCCAAAATCCAGAAAATCGACCCGGACCGGCTCGGTCTGACTCATTTTGGCCTGTTCACCAATCCCAAAGCGCACCTGAAAGAGTTGAGCGACCGTCTGTCGACTTGGGCCGAGTGGATGAAAAATGCTCTGCGAGCGGGCAAATCCGAAGAAGTGATCGTTCCGGAATTTCAACAATTTGCGGAGCAAGAACTATTGCGTTCCGGCATTGGCGAGAAAGGGGTAGCGGTCTATGAACAGGCCGATCCGGCCGCTATGAGCGTCACTGGTCTGAGCCGATATTGGAAAAAACATCATCCGGAAGCGTTGGCGATCAGCAGTTAGTGGTTTCACCGTTTTCGCCTCTGTCGTTTCGGCTATCGGCTATTGGCTATTACTCTCCGCCTCCTGTATGCTGCCTGGTTATGGAATCTCCTAGCCCAAACACTCCAAACTGGAACTGGAAGGAAGTCGAAGAGCAGTTTCGAAAACGGCCGTTGGAATCCGCTGTGGTCTCGGTTTTGCTGGGTTTGTTATTGAGTCTCTCTCCGATTCGAGGCCTGATCAGCCTGGCGTTTCGTCTCGCCCTCTTCGCACTTAAACCGGCTTTGCTCATTTTGGGGAGCCTGAAACTCTACGAGTACATCAAGCAACAAGCTTCTGTTTCAGATGAAACACGCTAATGTTTCCTGTTTGGATAGCGGGTGTATTCGGTCTAAAGTTTTTTGACCCTACGCGAAGGAGCTGATAAGGAGTTCGCAAATAGAAAAAATGAAATTACTGGCTTTATTGGGTGCGTTACTGGTTTCAGCCGCTTTAGTCCAAGCGAATGCATGCGACGATTTTGGACAAGCGGTCGATACGTTTATCGCTAGCATTCGTGATTCCGGAAAGAAGTTGGACCAGGTTGCCAACGCCCACGATTTTGCCCAAGCACTCAACGTCTTTTCTGACGCAACCGAGACTTTTACCAAGCGTGTAAAGGAATTGGGACCCGACCTCGTCAAACTGAGCTCAGCGAACCCCGACACACCGCCAGCCGGCTGTGATAAGGCGCAAGAGCGCCTCTCCAGTTTCGAGTCGGATCTCAATTCGATCGGAGCAAAGTTCGGAACTCAAGGCCAAAAGTACATCAACGATAACGAAGTGAAGCAAGCCTTCGAGCGGCTCAAGAACCTCCAGATCAAGGAAAACTGACCACAAACGATTGGCTATTGGCTATAGATTATTGGCTATTACTTGATGTGCGGACGCTATCGGCGCACCACTCGCGAAGAAGAACTCGCTCGGCGATGGAGTATTCCTATCCCGGTTCAGAGCGATCTGCCCATCTCGTGGAACGTAACTCCGAGCACCGAAGTGCTGGCAATCCGAGTTAGGCGCGACACCAAGGCGCAATCGTTCGATTGGCTCCGATGGGGTTTGATCCCCTACTGGTCCAAGGATAAGCGAATCGCTTACAGCACGATTAATGCACGGGCCGAGACCATCGATACTACCCCGGCGTTTCGGCGGGCATTCCAAAAACGTCGGTGCCTGATTCCGGCGGATGGATTCTATGAGTGGCGAAAAACTCGGCCTCCTAAAGTTCCGTTCCACATCTCGCTCAAGAACGAAACGCCATTTTGTTTTGCTGGAGTTTGGGAAGCCTGGCAAGACCCGGAAACACAGGAATGGCTACGCTCCTGTTCGATCATAACGACCGAGGCTAACGATCTTATTGCGCGGATCCATGACCGAATGCCCGTTATCTTGCGGGAAGCGGATTTTCCGATCTGGTTGAGCGAGACCGGCGAGGCAGACCTGAAATCGTTGCTTCGGCCTTATCCATCTGAGGAAATGCAGATGTGGGAGATCAGTTCCCGTGTCAACTCTCCGGTCAACAACGATTCCGCGATCATCGATCCGGTCCCGCTGACCAGTTAGAGGTTACAGGTTGCGGGTTGCGGGTTGGCGGTTCGCTTGCAGCTCTCCGCTCTCCAGCAATTTGTCATTTGTCATGCGCAGACTGGCCCAGCATCTTTTCGAGAATATGGACGTCGATTAGTCGATCGAACTTACGGCCAACCTCTTTGAGGGTTCCAATGTGAACGAAGCCCATACTCATATTGAGATGCAGACTTTCCTCGCTTCCCTCGGCGACTCGGGCAAGCAGAGTGTGAAATCCTGGCCGGCGAGCCTCAGCTTTCGGGGCGAGCGGAAGAATCGGTGGCGGGAATCAATGATTAGTGCCGGGAGCTCCCCCATTCAGCCAGCGCACTCATCCACGGAAATTTGGAAGCATCTGTTTCATGCTGCGCAATCAACGCTGCGACCTTGTGGCGAAATGCTTCCATGTGCTCATCTTTCTTGTCTAAAGCGTGCGTGATCAGGGTGGCGATCATAAATTCCAACAAGAGATTCGATAGCTCCTGCAAAAAAGGCACTTCGGGAGCGTTTTGCTCGCGCAAGATTTCGAGATATCGATTCAGTTCTGCCCAGAGATTACTGAAAGCGGCTTGCCGCGAAATCTCGGCCGCTACCCGACTCGCTCGCCACAATTGAATGGAATAGAAAGTGTAAACGAGCGTTGAAATAGTAACGACCGCAGTGAGGATCAGCGGAATTGCATTCATGTGCGCCTTTTTTTGAGTGACAGTGCTAACAAGTCTCCGCTGAATGCAAGTTTGAACTGGAATTTCCACTCTCGATCCAGTCTAGTGCACCGTCTCGCATATAATGGTGCTGTCGTTGCGTTCTAAATTCTGGCTTCTAGATTCCAAATTCTGTTAGGCAACAACATATGCGTAAAGTTAACACTGACACCATGGTGGAGGACAGTTGGTCTTCATCCAAAGGGAAATTTGCGGGTGCCGGCAAACAAGTCTCAGAGGCATTGGGACGTAATCCGTCATCCACCGATCTCATGGAGCGGCATCCATTTGATGTGGAGATTTTGCGTATCCCTCCGGGAAAGACCCCCTACCCCTATCACTCGCATAGTGCGCAATGGGAGTTTTACCATGTGCTATCAGGCAGGGGCGTCGTGCGACAGCAGGATGGAACGACACGAATCGAGTCGGGCGATGCATTCATCTTCCCGCCAGATCAACCTCATCAACTCATCAACGACAGCTTGGAGGATCTTGTCGTGTATGTGGTGGCGGACAATCCGATCGGCGAATCAAACTATTTTCCAGACAGCGGAAAATGGTTCGTGCGCTCACCCGAGCGCCGGCTGATCCGCTCCGAAGCGCTCGAGTACTACGATGGGGAGGAATGAAAGATGAAATGCGGATTGCGTAATGGAAATCTGACAATCCATAAAAATCTCCCATAAGTGGCAATCTTTTCCTGATGTCGCTCAATACCCCCCGAAGAAAGCAGGCAAGAAGCCGTTTCGGACTTCCATTCCGCAATCCGCGTTCCGCAATCCGCATTTCATCTTCATCTCGCCGCCTTTTGGCCTCCGGCTGCGATGATCACTCCAATGATGACTAGTCCGGTGACCAAGAAACGAATGCCCGCACTTACCCCGAAGGTGTTGAGCATGGTGAGCAAGAGTACGAGGAAAAGCCCAGCTCCCCACAAGCCAACTACATTCGCCCTGCCACCGCTGACCGAGGTCCCCCCAATCACGACCAATGCAATCGAGGTGAGGAGATATTCGTCGCCGATCTCCAGCGACGATCCCCGGAAATAGCCGGCCAACAGCGCTCCGCAGATCCCGCCCAGCGCACCACTCAAAACATAGGTTGCGCACCGGATTCGTTCGACCGGGATTCCGGCCAGCCAAGCGGCGCGGGGATTCTGCCCGATGGCCAGGACCGATCGACCGAAGATCGTGCGATGCAAGAGGACTGCGGCTCCAATCGTAAAAACCACCGTACCAATTGCCAGGTATGGGATCGCGACGAACTGGGCGGACCCCGGAAAATGACATAAGAGTTCTTTGGTGGTGAACTCAGCGAAACCAGGCGGGGGCTTGATCTGCAGGCCGCGGCCGTAGCTGATGCCGATAGATTGAATAATGAAGCTCGCCGAGAGGGTCGCGATGATCGGCGGGATACGCAGAAGCCAGATGAGAAGATAATTAACGGTTCCGATGCAGCTGCCGGAGAGCAGTGCCGCGAGAAGACCCACGATGATCATCGAATCGGAGCCACCCATCACTTTCATGGCGACCGCGCTGGCCAAGCCGATATTGGCGGGCAACGACAGATCGACGTTGCCCGGTCCGAGCGTGATCACGAACATCTGGGCAACGCCGGTGATGACAGAAAAGACGGCGAGCGCCAGCCCGGCCGTTATCATGCCCCCGGCGCCATATCCACGGGTGAATACGATTGCGGCCAACCAAACCAAAAGAGCGCCTAGATAGGACCAGATCCATGGCTGGGCGAAGACGCCATTTCTGTTGGCTGACCTCATGTCGCCCTCACGTCAATTCGATTAATAGCTGCACGGGCGGCGAGAACGATGATGAGAATGGCACCCTGTGCGCCGACCTGCCAATCGGGTGAGATCCGCATAAAATTGAGGAGTGTGCCGGCGAGCGTCAGCGTCAGTGCTCCGATCACGGCCCCGATTGGAGACACGCGTCCACCGACGAACTCGCCGCCACCAAGGATCACACCGGCAATCGAAAGCAGCGTGTACCCCTTGCCGATGTTGGCATCAGCTGACGTGGCCAAACCGATCAGCGTCAGGCCAGAAAGGACCCCGAAAACGCCAGCCCACGCGAACATGATGACTTTGGTTTTGAGTAGCGACCAACCGGCGCGAGCGATCGCGTTCGCGTTGCCACCGGAGCCGCGCAAAATGGCGCCGTAAGAGGTCCGCATCACACCGACATGAACGAGCATCGCGATAACGATGGCGGCAATGATCGGAAAAGGAACATAGGGGGTGTGGAAATTCATCAAATCGTGGAGCCAAGCGGGCGCTTTACCGCCGGGTCTGGGTAAGATCAGGATCGCGAGGCCCTGCCAGACAAACAGCATGCCAAGCGTCACTACAATCGAAGGGACATTGCGCAGATAAATCACCGCACCAATGAGCGCATAGACGCCGATGCTCCCCAACAGGACCGCGATGCCGAAGAGCGGGTAATCGCGTAACCAAGTTGCGGCCACACAACCGACGAAGCTGACGAAAGTACCGATCGAAAGATCGAGATCATTAACCGTAATGACGAACATCTGGGCGATGGTGGCGAGTGTCACCGGAATACCCAGGTTGAGCATCAGGTTAAGGCCAAAATAGCTAATCGCACGAGGATTAAGCCAAGCGATGCCAAGAAGAACCAGCGCAAACGAGAGCGCCGGTAGGACCGCTCGCAAAAACCGGCGAGGCGTGTTGACAGTAGGAGGGATTCGCACGGCGCCCGCGCCGGTGGCCGAACTCATGATTGGGCGACCTCTTCAAAAGAGGACTGAATGACCCATTCCTCATTCAGCTCACCTCGACGTAGGTCGGCAACGATGCGACGGTTGCGGAATACGTAGACGTGGTCGCAATTCTCCAGCTCTTCCATCTCGGTCGTGTACCACAGGAAGGTGCGTCCCGCATTGGCCTCCGCACGAATCAGGTCATAGACTTCGAGCTTGGTGCTGATGTCAACACCACGCATCGGGTCGTCCATCAGAACGATCTTCGCTTCCGAGCCGAGCGCACGAGCGAACAACGCTTTCTGCTGATTCCCACCGGAGAGCGACAGGATGTTATTGCGCATATCGAGCGTGAGAATGTTGATACGCTTCCGCCAACGTTCAGCGAACCGGCCCTCAAGCGCGGGAGAAATCAAGAAACCGCTACGCAAGGATGCGAGTGACCGAATGCCGATATTTTCGGCGATCGACCAGAGCGGGAAGATGCCGTCGCTTTGCCGGTCCCCGGCGATGAGCGCCACCGCATCGGTCACCTTGACGCCCGGGAGGCGCCGGCTTGCTCCTTTGAAGATGGATAGCAAAAGCTCCGTCTGGCCGTGACCGGAAAGACCGGCGAGCCCAACGATCTCACCCTGATGCGCGACCAGTTCGATACCATCACGCTGCTTCGCTGGACGTGCGCGAACACGGAGCAGGGTTGTCCCTCGAGGAGCGGCTTCTTTTATTGATCGCATCTTGCTGGCCGCCACACCTCCCATCGCGGTCACTAGCTTGTCGCGATTGAAAGCGGAAGCGCGATCGGCTGTCATCACTTGGCCGTCGCGCATGACCACGATGCGATCGGAATATTCGAGAATTTCGCCCAGCAGATGCGAGATCAAGATGCACCCAACACCGTTTGCTACCACGCGCCGCACGTGAGAAAGCAGTTGTCCAGCCCGATGGCTGTCGAGCGATGAGGTCGGCTCGTCAAGAATGACGAAATGGAGCGGAGCCTCAGTGATAGTGAAGGCCCGTGCCACCTCAACCATCTGGCGTTTGCCGATCGAGAGGTCACCGACGACAGCATCGGCCGAGATGCCGTGATCGGGGAAGATCTCGTCGAGTTTGCTGCCAATGAGCGCCCCAGCGCGGCTCCGCCAACCCCATCCGGCGATGGACGGGTGAAGGACACACGCATTCTCAGCAACGGTGAGATTGGGACACAGCGACAACTCCTGGAACACGCAACGAATGCCGAGCTTCTGGGCGAGGACCACGGCATAGTCTTTCTGTGGCTCAGCGCCAACGATGATTTGGCCCTTGTCGGGAACCAACGTGCCGGCGAGCACATGCATTAGCGTCGATTTGCCGGCCCCGTTATGACCCACGAGTCCGACGCATTCTCCGACTCTGACGGTGAAGTCGACTCCCGCAAGGGCGCGGACGGCGCCGAAATGCTTTTCGACCCCGTCCACCTTGACGATGTTCACTGGTAGTTCGGACATGACGCGAGATGACTCAATCACGGAACAGCCGACATGTCCTGATCGTCGTTACTTCTTTGTATTACTTAGATTAGCTTCGATCGCCTTTTTGGCCTCCTCCTGCGTATATTCGTGACTGGCCACACCGCCGGCTGGAATGTTGGGAAGCGCGGCCTCGAAGTCATCCTGGGTAAACGCGAGATAAGGCACGAGCAGGTCATGTGGGATATCTTTGCGGCCGTCGAGAATCTGCTGAGCAACCCAGAAGGCGAGTGTCGAGACGCCGGGTGCAATCGATGCGGACCAAGTCGTATAACCGTTCTTAGCCTTCTGCTCTTTCCACCAAGCCAGCTCATCTTGGCGATTTCCCATAATAATGATGGGCAGCTTGCGTCCGGCTGCCGTGAACGCTTGAGCGCAACCGTAGCCGTCTCCACCCTGGTCAACCACGCCGGTAATTTCAGGGAGCGAAGGCAGAACCGTCGCGACCGCCTTTTGCGCCGTGGTCTGATCCCAGTCACCCTCGACACTGTTGACGACCTTGAATTCCGGGTGCTTTTTGGCCCCCTGAGCGATCCCGGAATGGATCGCATCGTCGATCGAGGTGCCAGCCAGACCGCGGATTTCTAGAAGGTTACCGCCCTTCGGCACCCATTTAGCCAAATGTTCGACTTCCTGCTCACCGTAATCTTTGAAATCGACAACTACTCGCCACGCGCCCGGCTCAGTAACGATTCCGTCAAACGAGACGACCACGATGCCGGCATCAATCGCCTGCTTGATTGCTCCATTCAATGCATCGGGTGATGACGCATTGATAACGATGGCATTATAGCCCTGAAGAATCAGATTCTGGATCTGTGCTGCCTGAGTTGGGACCTCCTTGTCGGCCGTTGTGAACACATCGGCAGCAGCGACGATTCCGTCCGCAACTGCCTTCTTCGTTACAATGTCGTAGCTCTTCAACATGGCCTGCCGCCAAGAATTGCCGGCATAGTTGTTGGAGAACGCTATGCGCATGCTCTTGGTATCGGCGCGAGCGGTGCTGAGCAACGCCACTCCCGCTAACGCGACCAGCAAGACTGTGCCGCAAGTATTTCTTTTCATGACTTATCTCGATGCTTGAGAAACGGTTTGGAGGGTGGCGCAGCTGGTCCCGCTACATGCGCCGGCTACGCTCACCCCGACCAGGAAGAATGCTTCGAGCGATGAGCCAAGAGGCTAGAGTAGAGCCAAACACCGGTCAACCTAGAATAACGGCGACTGCGCCGGCAGCGTTGATATCGTCATGCTATATTCGGTCGGTATTTTGGCTCACGTGCCAACGAAGGCCAACTAGAATGGATGCGTTGAACAACGAAAAGTGCACCGCCTGTCGACGTGATTCTCCGCGGGTCACCGATGCGGAGATTCTCGAACTCAGGCCTCTGATCCCCGAATGGATGCTGGTGGAGCGCGATGAAATCCAGAGATTGGAACGAGTCTTTCGCTTTTCGAACTTTGCAGAGGCCCTGAATTTTACCAATCGCGTTGGGGCGATAGCCGAGGAAGAAGGCCATCATCCTGCCATACTGACGGAATGGGGTCGGGTGACGGTGACTCTCTGGACTCATAAGATTCGAGGTCTCCATCGCAATGACTTCATTATTGCGGCGAAACTCGACGCATTGTGATTAGCGCGCGCCCTAACTATCACCCGTCCTCGGCTACGCGGTCGACTCGAACTCGCCTGGCGTTCTTCCTGCGACATACCACAGCTAAAATGCGTGCTCCAGAAGCCGATTCGGTTAGATCAAGCCGATCACTCAACGGCCTCCCGCATTAGGAGCGATTTTCATATTTATTATAATTTCCACTAAAGTCTGGCGGAATGCCTCCGAATGGATCACTCGGTGGCAAAAATGAGTGTCAAGACTTATGAGCCAGATATACCGCGTAGAGGTTCCCGCCTGCGACAGGTTCGGTTCCTCGGAAAGCTTGTCGCGATTCGTCGTGATTGTCGAAATTCCTGACCACGTCATCTTCGAATTTGAAAATCCTGGATCAGCTGAGTTGCAGCTGAAATCTCTCGGAGTCGCCATGAATGCTACCTGGAACCAACGAGTGAAATATCGGAACTTCCAATTCTCATCTTGGTCGAGTTCGGTAGTGGCGGATGCCGATCCTGTCGATTATGGAGCAGCCAGTTTTACGGCGGGTGATGGTTGTAACGCATGGATCGTAGAATCGCCTTTAGAGGCAAGACACGCAGGCCTGACCGTCCGGTAAGACCCTACGAATTAGCGTGAAAGAAACCGGCCACTCCAATCCCTTTTTTGAAGCGGCCGGCTCTTGCTCGTGGCTTTGTTGGCTTTTACCGCTTTGAATTTCGCGGCTCTGCAATTGGTGGCTACGCTTTTTCTTCCGAACGGTCTATTAGCGTTGTTAGCGGCGGACCCTCCTTTTGATGATCGGGCTTTCTGACGGAGCCTGAAGCAGAACAGCAAAAAGGAGCCGCCTCGTTACAAGCGAGGCGGCCATTGGGTTAACTTGTTTTTCGTTGATTGCAGGGCCTGTGGTGACTCGCCCTAGTAAATTCTCTCGGGATTCTGCCGATTTAGCCATACTGCATGAGGTCGTTTTAGGCTACACACGGCCCAATAATCGCCATAATTTCGACCAGCTTTGCTCAGTTTTTCTTTAGACCAGACACGCGCTGCGCCCTCCACTAACGCAATCCGAAATAAGAGACGCCGTGTGCGTTAGCTAGCTACACGCTTTCGGGCGATTCGCTTTTCGACCATACAAAAGTTTTGCGGGTACCAGGTAGCTCGCGATTCCCTTGGTCAGCCACCCTGGGGAGTCTGTCGGCCGACCCGGTTGGTTTTTCCGCCTAAAAAGCTCCTCAATGCTTCGTCTTGTGCATTCGTTCCTGTAGCGCTGTGATGCAAGCGTTGCGGCGCTAGTTGAAAGCAAGGATTGCGCTAGGCCGCTCTTATTAGATTTGTAAAATTTCGGCCCTATCTTGCAGGGCTTGCGAAACCTGCCCGATGCAGGTCGCTCTCTTCGGCTTGGCGCTATCCGGCTAGATGTACAACTTTTGTAAGTTGTTTGGGCCCAGCAGGATTCGAACCTGCGACCAAGGGATTATGAGTCCCCTGCTCTAACCGCTGAGCTATAGGCCCTTTTATGTAGGAGAAGTTGCTGTCTGAGCGAGAAGAATCTTGCTAATACTACGGTCTGCTACTACGGTCGGTGAAAATTGCCGAAAATGCCCTCTGCCTACGCCAAAACCAAGACTCAATTCCTCTATAAACATACAAACGGGCAATACTACGCACGGGGGTACGCCCAAGGCAAGAGTGTATGGCGCTCGCTTAAAACCGATCTCTATTCTGCCGCCGTAGCACGATTAAAACCCGCCCTCGATGAAATCCGTTTGCAACCAAACCCTGCTACCGCCTCCGCTGCTACCCTCGGGGACCTGATCGGGCTTTACCTCGCCCAGGTATCGCGAAGGGTCGGGATAAAGCCCTCGACCGTCCATTATCGCAAGCAATTGTTCGCTCGAATCCGGAAAGAGTGGCCGGGGGTAGACGACCTCGTTCCGCGCAAAGTATCGGTCAAGCAGGCAGAGGAATTCGCTGCGGCGTTAGCCAAAGGACTTTCCCCGACCCGGTACAATAACTCGATCGACTCCTTACGAGCAGTATTCCGAATTGGTATGGAAGAAGGACTTGTTTCGAAAAATCCGTTCGAAGGGGTCGGCAAATTGCGCCCTCGAGCAAAACAGCTAAAGCTCCCCGATACCGCCGCATTCTCCGCACTCCTTAAAATTGTGCGATCGAAGGGGGCCTGGTGCTCGAGACAGGTAGCCGACTTAATCGAATTTCTTACTTATTCCGGCCTACGCACTTACGAGGCGAAAATGGTACAGTGGTCCGATATTGATTTTGTTCGCGATACCATCACCGTTACCGGAGGCGACCCAGATACTAAGGATGATTCCGTTACCGAAGGCGACCGAGGCACTAAGAATTATTCCCACCGTACTCTTCCCCTTAACGATTCTTTACGGCGTCTCCTAATCGATTTACGCGATAACCCGCGCTACTTCCGAAATAAGGCTCGAACGAATCATGTACTCGCCGTTTCCGAATGCGAAAAAGCACTTAGCCGCGCTTGTAAAGAAGCTGGCACCCCTCGCATTACGCACCGCGATCTACGGCACCTGTTCGCGACCCGGTGCATCGAGTCGGGGGTTGATATACCGACTCTTAGCCGATGGCTCGGCCATCAGGACGGCGGTGCGCTCGCATTAAAGACCTACGGACATCTGCGCGACGACCATTCCAAGGAAATGGCCGGAAAGCTAAAGTTTTAGGTACGGTCGCTCGTTCTATACTAGCGTAGGTTTTGCATATGTAAGGGGCATCATCCGGGTGGGTGGTGCCCCGTTTTTCTTTATGCCGTTCCGTGCGGTTATACGGATCACGGATCGCTTCCCGTTCTGAAAGTAATCTTGCATCTTTGATGGTTGCGCCCACATTCGGTACTCTAGGGAATCTAGTGGCGGAGTAACAGGTACAACGCGACGAATAGCAAGACGTTCGCTCCGATCGTGATTACGGCGATGAGTTTCGGCTTGGTCGGCATACGACTAATTCAGTGAGGGGTTGCCCTCGGAAACTGTGAGTATTTGCTTAGCCAGAGTCAAGGCTTCGGACAACAACATCGGTTCGTCTGTAACGAATAAATTGTTAAGAAACAAATAGTACAGTTTGCCGCACTCGATGCGGAATTCAGCTTCGAGCCGATAGAAGCGTCTTAATTCCTTCCCCTCGTTCTTCCTCGATCCAATTTCGCATTAAAGCTCGTATCGATCGGCATTCTTTCTCGTATTCTGCCTACCGAATCATAAATCGTAATCCGTGATGTCGTGAATGTCGTCTCGATCCAGGCCGTCTCCAGGAAAGCGGATGATGTAGGTTCGCCAGCTCCGTCGTCTTTTATCCGGCCTCAATTCTAATCGCAACTCGAGTTTAACTAAATCACCGTGTACTGCTATGACGGTCGCATCGATATACGTAGATTCTTGAGCTTTTCTCCAAAGCATCAGGATCGGAAGATCACCCTCATGGCACTTCCGCTTGTGTCCCGCTCCCTCCGCATTTTTGGCAAATGCCCTTGAAAGCGGTTCCTGCCCGGCTTGCTGAATCTTGCCGCTCGGCTTTGCCCGCAGAACGGGTAAAGCCGAGCGTAGAGCAAAAACCGCGCTGGTTTCAGGATTTTCGTTGGCACCGGCTCGGTCGGGTTGATTCGATTGCCCGGCAGCGGTCCACTTCGCCTGAGCGGCGGCTAACAGGCTGCGAAACACACCCGCCAGGATAACATTAACCTTGTGCGAAACCTCCATCTGCCGTAGATAATTCGCAATCTTCGCACGAACGTTAATCGTTCGATCTCCTCCTCCCCCCACGCCCTTAGACGTAGCTCGGTCGAAGGTCTCGCTCGATTGTAGGTTGGAGCAGATATCTGCACACGCCTTAGCAGTCGGTTAAGATGTAGCGCAGGCTCTGCTTCGCGAAGAGCCAAGAACATCTAAAAGAAATAAATCTATGACAGTACGAGTTTCAGAATTCAGGTTCCTCAGAACAGCTTTTGTCCTGATCTTGTTAGGATTGATATCGGTCTCCACTTCAACTGTATTTGCGGCTGACCCAGCGGGCAAAGTAAAGCCATATCCGCTGAACTATTGTATCATGGACGGAAAGCCGCTCGGAGATCACCCGGTAAGCTTTGTCTACAAAGGACAGGAAATCAAAACCGATGATCCCGCCTGCAAGGAGGCGTTTATGAACAATCCGGACCTTCACCTGAAAGAGGTGCAGGAAGCGGCAAAAAAACACAAGAAAGCTCCCGCTAAAGGTCAGGGGTAGCAAACGCGGCATTCCCCTCGATTGGTAGGAGGCGGTGGTGCGGGTCGCTGCTGGGGCGATGCGGCCCGCGCAGTTGAATCGGAAAAAAGTGAGCGGGGTTAAGCATGAAGCGATCGCTCCTCGCGCCTATGACTTCCATTAGCGGAGAAGAAACCAACCAGAAATCTATTCAAATCTATTCAGCAAGGTAAAGGAGCAGTTGGCAATCGGGCCGATGTTGCCCAGAGTACTCTCCGTCGCACTCCTCAAATCCATCTCGAATGCGGCATCCCTTCAACCGTCGGAGACCCCAGAGGACCGCTGGATCTCGAAGTGATCACCCAGCAGAAAACCTGTTGCGATCAGCCAGATGAATCCCGGAAAGCGCGTTAGTGGAATGAGTAAAAGCGCCTGCGGCAGAATCAAATTAAACCAACTTAATTCTCCGATAACCGCCAGCACCAATCCGAATACGATGAGCCACCTTGGCAAAAGCTTTAAGAATGTGGCAGGAATGCATACTCCAGCGATCAAAAGCCCTAAAGGCACAGAGAAACCCGGACCGCCGAAGGCAAACGCCAAGTAGTAAAACGCTCGTAAAATCGAGCCGTCCTGAGCGACGCCAGGATAAGCCATTACCCAAAGAAACATTGAGGCTATTGAGATATTGATGACGGTCATCATCCCGCCAAAGAGGGCAATCCAAGGGCCAGCGGCCCGGACTCTCAAAAATTGAAGACGGCTCACCACCGTCGCCGTATAAATCCCGAGAGCAATTGAACCGCCAAATTGTAGAAACGCGCAAATAAGGACAGCCGAGGATCGTTCTCGAAAAAATGCGACGATAGTTTCCGCCGATGCCCATGGGCCTGGAAAATGTGGAAGCCCTCCAAAAGCCGTAACTGGAAGAAGGCTGCCGTTAAACAGAAGAGTGAAGATAATTGCCACGATTCCCAAATTGGGAGCGGCGTGACGTTTGTTGAGCGGTTGGGTGTTGGTTTCCATAAATTTCTTACAGCATGATCCGACCGCCATTTACATCCATGGTACTGCCGGTAATCCACGAGGATACATCGCTTGCTAGAAACAGCGTTGCTTCGGCAACGTCGGCAGCCAAACCAGTCCGCCTCAAAGGGTGGAGTCGGGCCAGTTGCTCGCGCATTTCATCGGGCATTTGCTTGCCTTCGATTACAGCTCCCGGAGCTATCGCATTTACGCGCACACCATATTCGCCTGTTTGCACTGCGATTTGCCGCATCAGCATCAGAACTCCCGCTTTGGCGGCGCCATAAGCAGGAGAAGCCGGTGAAACCTGCCTGCCTGCTGTCGAAGCCATAGTTATGATCGATCCTCGGCGCCGGGAAATCATGCCTGGAAGGAACGCTTTCAAGGTCAGGAAGGTCCCGGTGAGATTGACATCCAGCGTTTCGCGCCAGACTTCCAGGGACAGTTCTGTCGCCAAGATAGGTTTGCCATTCCCACCGGCTAGAGTGATCAGAATATCGGTCGCACCTAATTGTGTCTCCGCCTCATCCCGCAATGTTTCCAAGGACGCGAAGTCAGTTACATCTGCGGGAACGGCAATCGCCTTTCCCCCTTTTGCCAAAAGTGCTTTCGCCACTTTCCCAATGTTTTCGGCATTTCGAGCGGCGAGTGCCACCGACACACCATTGCGAATAAGGGCATCCGCGGTAGCCACTGCGATGAGACTTGAGCCACCAGTGATGACAGCCACCTTTCCCTGAAGATCCCCAAAAGTAGAATGGTTGTGCCGGGCCGTTGATATTTGATTCGATATCATGTATCATTCATTACATGAATCGTTTTTCTATGCTACTAAAATTTGATTTTACAGTAGAAATTTCTTTCCCATGAGTTCTCATCCTACCTCGAAACGGCCGACCGGGGCTGCATTCTTGCTGGCGCAGCTCGGGGCGCATGCTGCTCAGCGTTTCGCCGAACGAATCGCCATTCTTGGAATCGCCCCAAAGCATGCGGGAATATTACGAATCATTTCGGCGACCGAGGATTGCAGTCAGCAAAAACTTTCCGAGATGCTTGGTGTGCTCCCCAGCACGATGGTTGTGTTGATTGACGAGCTTGACAAAAAAGGACTCGTGCAGCGCCATCGAAGCGTCAAAGACCGTCGTAACTACGCCTTGGCGCTCACCCCAGAGGGAATCGATTTGCTTCAGCAGTTGTCTAGATTGGCGGCGGAGCATGAAGCAGACCTGTGCGTAGCTCTCAATTCCAAAGAGCGTGTCACCTTTGCCGCGTTTTGCCGGAGAATCGCGGATCAACAGGGACTGACCCCTCAAGTCCATCCCGGGTACCGAAATATCGAGGGTGCGCACCGCTAGGTCACGAATGTAATCGCGGCAATCATGCGCTGGAGAAAACGCTCGCTGAGAACGAAAAGTTATGACCTGCTTCTCTGAAGGGTTTAGTTAGGTCCTCTGGAGTCGATGAAAGTCCGAATGTTCCGGGAATGGTCGTTCTGATCGGAGGCTGGAATAACTCCTTTCATGGACGGCTATTGCGTCGCTGCTGAAGACTCTCTTTGCCAGTAGCTTGGACACTTTTTGGGTTCTTCTCCGCTCCTTCTTGTGCTTTCATGACCCGATCAGGTGAGCGCAGAATAGCTTAGGAAGCCTGCCTAGAAGCGGCAGAACAGGTCAGATGAGAGCACAGAGGAACGGAGGGAGCCTTAACTCTTAATCACTGGGTTGTAGTTTTGATTCCTACACGGTGATTCTGAATATCATGATGTTTATCACCGTTGGAGTCATGCCCTGGGATGGTATTCGCGAGTTAAACTGGGTCGGGGCAAGATCTTCCTGTATAAACCCTAACTAGTTCGCCAAGCGCGAAAAACCAAAATGAATTTTCATCATGGTCGTCTCGCTGGTGTCCCGTCCACTTTGACGGTGGCCAGTTCCTGTTGCTGCTCGCGAATCCAAGGGAGTTTGCGAATCAGGCTATTGAAAACCGATGGATCATAGCCAACCACAAACCCGAGGACCGATACCATTGCTGCAAACCGAAAATACTGGTCCTGACTTGGCTCAGAGAACGGGTTCTGTGGAGAAGCCAGAGCCAAGCCAGCGACAAAGATGAAATAAACAATAAAACTCCGCAGCATTGAAGCTACTGGGTTTTCGGTCCGCACTAGAACATTCGCAACCGTTAGGTTTTCGTGTGCACCAATGCCAACAGGATCTTCCACAAAGCGGCTGTACGTAAGACGGCTGGAAATACCGCCAGCTAGCCCGGCCAGGCATGTGAGCAAGGCTGCGTTAGTTGGAGTGTAACATAGGCATACCCGGAATAGGTCTCCTAGGTTAAAGCCTTTTGTTAGCCCATCGCGAAATGGCTTAGTGTCAACAAATAGTCCAGCGGTGAAAAGGACAATCCAGCAAATAATGCATCCGACACCTGCAAAACTTAGTGACCACTGTCCAAACAGCTTTTTCATAAACGTAAGGTCCGAAAATTCGCCCAACATTGGGCATGCCGCTATTGAGGTGGCAACAATCGTGCCACGGTGAACCAATCCCACATAAGTGTTTGTTGTGGAGCTGCTTATCGCACAGAGATGGCAGATTCCACCGTGCTGACCTATTCCGAAAATGGAACCTGGTGTCCCAATCATGGAATGGGCGGCCATAGCACTCGACAAAAGGAAGAACGTGCCCTGATCGTCCAAAGGCTTCACAAAACTTGCTCAGATCTGACAGCGAGCTGGCAAACTGGCTGCGACTCTCTCCGCGGAAGAAAAGAAGAGGATTGAAGCAAAACCAACCGACAGCCTTGAAGCGTATGACCTCTATCTTCGAGCCAAAGAGTTAACCGTTGTTTTACGGTGTGCGCTTCTGTCGGCGATTGCGCGAAGGGTGATCCTTATCCACCAGACCGAGAGCGTGGATGTCTGTGCCAACGTCGGCAATCATCCTGGCTTGGTGGCAGAGGTCAACAAGTTGGTCCAGGTCAGTCTCAGCGAAGAACATTCATACTGATATGCCTGAAAAGCCACCACAGCCAGCAGATGAACCAAGCTTTGAGGGGCCAGGGAAAGCTAGGCCACAAGGTGACGTCAGGAAGCCTAACGCTCGCTATCGGGGATACAATCCTCGAAGCAAACGTCACTATCATAACAATTCTTTACTGTGTACCAAGTTGGGTACTGTGCTAGCCTTCAGTATGCGCCCTGTTGAATTGGGAGAATTGTTAGTCTCTGGTACAGGGTTGACCCTGATTCGTAAAAAACTGAAACGCTCTTTTGTTCTGTTACGAGTAGTGTCTTATAAAGATGTGCCAAGAAAGGAGCAAGCGTGGTTTGGTTTAAACTATTGTTCCTATGCAGTAAGGGACAAGAGAGGGGCAGAATATATGATTATTGCAAACAATCGCCAGCCTCAGAACGATGACTATAAACCATGGTTTCTTTGGCGTAATAGCCGCAAAGGTAAGGGTCCAGAAAAATCACGTTTCGATACCCTGCTTGCCAGCGTAGATGCTGGCGACACCGGAACGGCCTAGGAACACTTTTCGATGCTCTCCTTTGTGCTGCTCACCTAGAACCTGGAGCTAAAGGCAGCGAAACGGCTGCCAGTCCACGAATTGAGTACAACTGCACTTAAATCGTAGTCCGCTCCAGCCTATTGGACGTCGCCTCGCCCTCGGGCGATCAGCTAACTTTGGTAACGACCGGAGGTTCGGTCGCGAGCCGGTTCGCACGCTGGGTAGACCCATTCACCACCGGGCCCGGGATTAACACGATTGACCTAATCTATAGCAAGAAAGCCGTTACGCTGGAATTCCTGAACCTCATAACTCCGGTACCATCGGTAGGACCAATACCTCCGCCTGTCGTCATAACCACCATCGACTTTGCCTCGTTTGCTCAGATTCCGAATCAGCGAGCGGCGGCCAGCTTACTTGATGCGGTTCAGCTCGATCCCAGAGCATCGAACCTGATGTCCTTCCTTTACGAGGAACGGTTTGCCAATCTGGCGAGCGACTTCAATAAAATCTCGCCTGAGGCGCTCACTGCATTTTACGAGATCAGTTTTTCCGGAGCCAACATCCAAAGGTTAAGTTTGGAGAATCGGCTTGAGGACATCCGCAACCGTTCCAGTGGCGCGAGCGGTACTGGAGCCACTGTGTATCTGGAAGACAAAGCCGATGGCAAGTCTTCCAAAAATCCGCCGATGCTTCCACCCGTGCGGGAGAAGAGTTGGGATTTCTGGTCCACTAGCTTTGGGGACTTTGTTCATGTCGATTCTGATTTTAACGCCCATGGCTATAAATTCACCACCGGTGGAATCGACCTGGGAATCGATTACCGGCTCACCGATCATCTGGCGTTTGGACTGATGGGCAGCTACGCGCATACTTGGAGCGATCTGCGGCCGGGAAACATTGATGTCGACAGCGGCCAGGGCGGTCTCTATGCCACTTATTTCAACCGTTGCTTTTATCTAAACGGAGGGATCTACGGCGGCTACAACAGCTACGACTCAAGCCGTCGAGGACTTCAAGGAAATGCCAACGGCAACAGTGATGGCGCAGAGTTCAGCACTTTTGTGAGCGGCGGCTACGATTTCCACTTCAGACATCTGACCATTGGTCCGATTGCTTCGTTACAGTACACTAACGTTTACGTAGACGGTTTTGGGGAGAAAGGTTCGTTAGCGCCGCTCTCCATCCACTCCGATTCGGAAGAATCGCTGCGCAGCGATGTCGGTTTCAGGGCCTCTTACCAATGGCGGATAGGATCGGTTGATGTCGAACCATTTCTCAAAGCAACTTGGGAACATGAGTTCAAGTATTCCACGCTCCCGATTACAGCTGGATTTGCCGATATTTCTGGCCCATCGGCAACCTTTCTTGGCCCATCCGAAGGACACGACAGCGCCGTGGTAGATGCCGGCATCTCAGTATCATGGACACTGCGCATTTCGACCTACGTCAGTTACAACGGCATGCTCGGGCGTGACCGATACGATTCGAATGGCGTGAGCGGTGGGGTACGGATCAGTTTCTAACTTTGGCTCATCTCACAAAAATCGATAACCATCGAGTTGGGTTTCGAAAATCCAATCAGGGCGATCAAATGGCTCTTTCACCACCGAAGCCATTATCGGGGCAACAAACTCTGGAATAGGTTTCTTTGACACAGACTTAGCCAGAGCGATTCGCAGATAGAAATTTCTTCAACCGTTCGACGTGCTCCGGCCTAGACATTGGCGTGTGTCCTCGCAGCATTGAGTGAGGCGCCATACCGCCGGGGGCAGCTGCTCAAACCGTCTGACGTTCGCTAGGAAACCACCATCACGGCAACCACGAGCTGACCACTTCGCCAGAGTGGACCACGAATAAAAAGCGGGCTACCGCGGGTCACATTAGCTTGTGTTTCGATCAGCTGGCGGTCCTTCTGAAAAAGCCGAAGAACCACCAGAAAGTGTTCCCCCGGCTGCCGGGTCAAACCGGTAAGCTCAACCCGGATATTGCCATGGAACACGATGGAGCTAGGGCTGTCTGGTGCGACAACCGTCTCGCCTTGTCCCAAAGTCTGGATGCTCGCGTATCCTAAAAGCTTTTCCAGACGCTCATCGTAGTCCCGAATCCGGGCTGGGATTTGTGTCACAGCCTTCTCTGCCGCCCGATCGTTGGAAGCGTACAACAGACAACCCCACACCGACTCGACCACCGGCGCCTCACCGGCCTGAATCGAACAGGCTATGGTAAAAAGGAACCCTGCTCCGAACAGGAATGTTCGGAGGCTACAAATCCCGGCCACGTATGTTCCAGGAACCGATGACCGAATCAGCATCAGGAATCAGCGCGTCAGATCCTCGTCCGCGGGCACTTTTTCTAGGCCCTCTAATTTGATAATCGTAATTCCCTTTCGCGACTCGACCGTCGCGCTGACGTTTGGATCGATCGTAGTGGTCTTTAGAACGTCCGCGACATAACCCGATCCAGGATCCGACAGGTCCCCGTGAGGTATCAAAGTGACGAAAAGCGCAATACCCGCGGTGACCGCTCCCAAACCACCCCAGGCCAACCAGGGAATCCCAAACCAGCCCGCCACCAGAGAACGGCCGCGGGAAGCAGTTTGGGTGATCTGCTGGAGTAGTTGAGTATTAAAAAAGTCTGGGTTGGCCAGCTCGACCGATACCAGGTTTTCCCGAAGGACCCGTTGCAGTTTTGACCATTCTACCTTTTGCGCCGCTAAAGCAGGCTGCTCCTGTTCGAAAATTGCCGCTTCGCTCTCACTCAGTAAGCCGTCAAGGTAGGCGGTATAGCGCTCCTCAAAGGTTTTCATAGACGTCTTTCAACAGGGTTTGCAGCTTCTTCCGGGCATAAAAAAGGCGAGACATCACAGTCCCAATGGAGCAACCAAGGATCTCGGCAATTTCGCTATATTGCAACTCCTGGATTTCCTTCATCACGATCACCGCGCGGTGCTCCGGCGAGAGTTTGTTGATGGCAGATTCGATTCGCTGCCGAACTTCTGCCCGTTCCATCGTAAGATCGGGCAACGGCGCCGATGAGGGGGTGGTACGCGAACCCGGTTCCACCTCGGCCGGTGCAACTCGATCATCAAATTCTGTGTCGCTCCGGAAATTCTTCCGGCGCAAGGCGTCGATGGTGACGTTAGTCATGATTCGATAAAGCCAAGTGTAAAACGAAGACTGGCCTTTGAAACGATGAATGGAACGCCACGCCTTGAGAAACCCCTCTTGTGCGAGATCCCAAGCGTCCTGTTCGTTCTGGACCATTCCGTATATCATCGAGAACACCTTTGAGCGGTACTTGGTGACGAGCTCGTCAAACGCCACCGCCTCGCCCCGTTGACAACGCTTCACCAAGTCGAAATCGTCCGGTTCTGATTCCGTTCGATAATCACCCGCCAAATGTTTAGACGGGTGGTCGCCTAATTCATTCAAACCCACAATCCAAATTCCTAATAATGCAGTGTCCTGTCCCCCAAATAACATCGGTTTCGCCCGGCGGCCGGATCAGTCGGCTGGTCTTCAAGGCACGGGCGACTCCTCGCGCCTTCCCCCCGATCCATTTTGATCGCAACGAAAGCCATGGTATTTGGGACAGGACACTAGGTTCCGGCGGGCTTACGTACCGTAACGCCGCCGCCATTCCGCCCTCAGCTCGCCCATCAGGACAATGATACCGTCTCGGACCTGGAACAAACGTTGATAAAGGCTTTCAAATTGGGCTCGCTTCAGAATTCCCTCCCGATCCATTCGCGTCGCTGCTTCGATCGCGGTAGAAATTGCGCCGAGTGCGCGTTTCAAATATGCGATAGTCATACCGATCTCTTCGCTTTCCTGGTCGCTTAGAGCCGCCGCCAGTTTCGCGCTCGCCACCGCCACATGGGAGGCCAATCTTACCCCGCTCGGATTGGAAGCGGCGATGGGCGCTTCATCAAAAAGCTGATCGATCCAAACCGTCAGAGAAAACGCGCTTTGGTAGAGCGGATGGGACTCAAAGGTTTCACGCAGGTCTTCCTCGTTTTCGTCAGCGGAATCACCTTCAAATTCGATCTCTTCTAATTCGTCCGAGGTTGGTTCAAGCAGATGCGGCCATCCCATTTCTCGGGCGATGATCTGGTCTCGGTTTGGGTCGTCGATGTACTTCTCGAACAACTCCATGTAGCGTTCAGTTTTGCTATCCTGCTGCTGAAGAAACCGCTCCCAATCGTACTCGTCCCAAGCAGGCTCTGGCTCATCAAAATAATCAGCCATACGCGACCATTATCCTACCTCGGACACGCCTGCAAAGCTTTTATCGCGCAGGGTCTAAAACATGCTGGCGACTGAATGAAGGCCGCTTCCAGGACAACCCTTCCACTCGATTGTAAGGAATCAGATTCACTTTGGCTTTCAGTCGGACGGCCAAGGCCCCCAGCGCTATCGCCTGCTCGATCTGATCATTGACGCTTTCGATCAAGATATATTCGAAGGTGAGCCGCTGTTTCTTTTTCTCGGTGAAATAGACACATGCCTCTATTAATGAGGCCAGGTTATATTTGCGGTTGATCGGCATGATCTGATTGCGGACGGTGTCGGTCGCTCCGTGGAGAGAGATCGCAAGACGGACCTGCAGTGGATGTTCCGCCAGCTGGCGAATCCGAGGCACCAATCCGCTGGTCGAAACGGTGATGTGCCTCGCCCCAATTCCTATCCCCCAAGGTGCATTGATGATCTCAATCGCCCGCATTACATTTGAAAAATTGGCCAGCGGTTCACCCATTCCCATAAAGACCAAATTGTTGATCTTCTCGCCGGTGATCGCCTCAACCTGAATGATCTGCTCAACGATCTCGCCGGCGCGCAGATCACGAGTCCAACCGTTCAGCCCGCTCGCACAGAACTTGCACCCGTAGGCGCAGCCGACCTGAGTGGATATGCAGAGCGTTCGGCGGTCGGAACTCGATCCGTAGAGCGCCGGGCTAGCAGGAATCAAAACGGATTCCACCAGGTTCTGATCGGGCAACGAGAACAAAAACTTGCGGGTTGTGTCTTTCGATCCGGTCTGACGGACGCACTGCAACGAACGAAGCGCGAAAGAGGTTTCCAGACTCGCGCGCAAACTTTCCGGCAAATTACGCATCTGATCAAATCGCTCGACTCGTTTTCGATAGATCCAACGGAGGACCTGTTCGCTTCGATATCGACTCTCCCCTTTTTCGGCAAACCAGTCCTGCAACTCGCTTTGGGCAAGACTCAAGATCGCCGGTTCAGATTCCATAGCTAATTCCGATAAGCTCTCACGGGCGAACCGAAGATCAAGAGCGCCGAGAGCATGCATAACGGTGGGAGAAGTGATTGGTGATTGGTGATGCATAGATCGAGTGGTAGAAAGGCGCGAAGCGGGAGCGAGATTCTAGCCTGTGAGTCTGGAGGATTTTAGTCGGTTTCGCTATAGAGCAATGAAGAGGCGCGAAGCGCAGACAAGATTATAGCCTGGGCTGTTAGGCCCAGGGAGGATTAAGCTACGCGCGTCTTTCGACTGGACGCGATGGCTATCCGCGTGAATTCTTCGGCCCTGGCAACCATGAGGAGTTACGAAATCTTCCGCGAATGTCCGACTGAAGTCGTGAACGAAATTTTCGTTTACCTTCACGAGCATGAGAAAGGGCTTTACCGAGCCATCATTCAAAATATCGCAACGCAACGTAAGTTGCGCCCCGTCTTCATTGAGCGAAAACCAAAGACGGAACGACATGAGTGGTTGCGGCAAGCTTTGAGCCGAAAACCTGCGGACGATGTGGCAGCGCAAACGCTGCAAATCTGGTTGCTCGGTGCGCAAAAAGATTTGATTTGCCAGTTTCTCGACGCTCTGGAAATCGCGCACGACGGGAAAGGGTTTGTCGATGAGCTCCCACCGGAACCACCAAGCGAAAAGCTCAAGGTCGCGGTTGATCACCTGCTCGAAAGTCATCGACCGGAGATTGTAGCGATTTATTTGAACCTTTTTCAGACGATGGATGACGCGGGCTGGAAAGGTTTGGAAGAGATTCTTACGACCGACACTCGGCTGAAGATCGGACAGACCTCTGGTGCGGAAACGGCGTAACGGCACTCCACGTTCCGCCGCGCTTACAGCGCTCATTCTATTATTAGAACGGTTCCTGGGCCTAACAGCCCAGGCTATAATCTGGTCTGCGCCTCTCACCAATCACTTCTCCCGGGCTTCCCGACGCTGCCGGGTTATCGGCGCTTTTACGTTCCCTTTCGCGACCGGGAGCGTAAATTTAACATCTCGACTACGGCCGAGAACGCCATTGCAAAATAGACGTACCCTCGGTCGATGTGTTGTCCGAGCCCGTCGGCGACCAATACCACGCCGATAAGGAACAAAAATGAGAGCGCGAGAATCCGAATAGTCGGGTAACGATTGACGAAAGTACTGATCAACCCGGAGGCCGCCAACATCACCAGCACCGACAGGATGATCGCTCCGATCATTATAACCAACTGCTGCGCCATACCAACCACTGTAATCACCGAGTCGAGCGAAAAGACGATATCCAACAAGATAATTTGGACGACTACAGAAAGAAATCGCTGTCCCCTGGGCAATGCCTCTCCGCGCTGGATACCTTCGACCTTTTCATGGATCTCTCGAGTACTCTTCGCGATTAAGAAAAGTCCTCCGACCGCTAGTATGATATCCCGCCCATTCATCGATCGGCCGAAGAGCGTGATCCAAGGCTGTTGCAGGCTCATCAACCAATTGATGCTTAACAGGAGAAGAATACGCGTGATGAGAGCCAGTGATAAACCGACGGTCCGTGCCCTGCGCTGTTCCGATACAGGTAATTTACCTGCAAGAATCGAGATAATGATGATGTTGTCGATGCCAAGAACGATCTCCAGGAATGTCAGAATCGCTAAACTAACCCAGGCGCCTGGATGAAAGAGCGGGTTAAAAAAATCCATTTCGCGATGAAAACCTACAGAAAAGAACTGAGTTTCGAGACAAAAAAACGCCGCGAATTTATCCGGATTACGCCCCAGATTGAAAACTGTGTCCGCGAGAGTGGGGTGCAGGAAGGCCTGATTCTGGTTAATGCCATGCACATCACTGCCAGCGTCTTTATCAATGATAACGAATCGGGCCTTTTAGCGGACTTCGAAAAATGGCTAGAACACCTCGCACCGGAACTCCCTCATTCCCAGTACGCCCACAACGGAGCGGAAGATAACGCGGACGCTCATCTGAAGCGTTCGGTTATGGGAAGAGAGGTCGTCATCGCGATCACCGATGGAAAGCTGGATTTCGGGCCATGGGAGGAAGTTTTTTACGGTGAATTTGATGGAAAACGTCGCAAACGTGTTCTGGTAAAGATCATTGGTGAATGAACCTGGAAAAAGAGATTCTTTCCTTTTTGGAGCAACCGCAACCGGAACGGTTTGAAGAACTGGCGCTTCAATTGTTCGAAGTTCAGCGAAAGCAAAATCGCCCCTACGATTTGTATTGCCGTGCTCTCGGCGTTTCCGTCTCTTCCTGGAAAGAGATTCCAGGCCTGCCCCAGCAAGCATTCAAACACTCAGAAGTTCGAAGCTTCCCGGCGCATGAAACACATTTCGAATTTCGGACCAGCGGCACAACCGGAGAAGGATATGGCCGCCATTTTTTGCCGTCGCTCGACTTATACAGAACAGCCGTGATTCGCGGCTGGGATCATGCCCGGCTGCCCCATCTCCCAATCGGTTTACTGATACCGAGCCCAGGCCAAAATCCTCATTCTTCGTTGGCGCAAATGGGAGCCTTTTTGACCGCAAATCGGGAGCATCAGCATTTTTGGAAAGCACCCGGACGTCTCGATCGGGAGAGCCTCTGCAATTTCGTCTCGGGCCAGCGAGGACCGGTTGTTCTTTTCGGAACCGCCTTGGCCTTCCTGGATATTTTGGAAACTACGGCAGGAAAGCCGATTTCCCTCCCGGAAGGCAGCCTAATAATGGAAACCGGAGGATTCAAGGGAAGCCATCGAACAATCGAAAAAAGTGACTTGTACCGCGACCTATCGAATCACTTCGCGATTCCGATCGACGGCATTTGGAATGAGTACGGAATGACGGAGTTGAGCTCGCAATTTTATAGTTCTGGCGTTGATCACCCGCACAATGGGCCGCCTTGGGCTCGCGTTGTCGTGATCGACCCGGCCACCAACCGTGAAGCTTTGCCCGGTCAGACCGGAATGATCCGGATCATTGACCTGGCCAACATCTGGTCTGTCCTTGCGATTCAGACCCAGGACCTGGCTTGGAGCGGATCGAACGGAGATTTTCGTTTGATTGGACGCGATCCAAATGCGCTGCCGCGAGGATGCTCCCGGGCGGTAGATGAAATTCTCAGTCGATGAAATTTCCGGAACGAGTTCAGGCGATTGCCGATTCAGCCCGAGCCTTTCCGTGGCTAGGAGAGATCACGTCGCAGCTTTTGTGCGACTGGGTAGCGCGTGAACTCGGAGTCGAGTTCGCAACCTCTTCCTGGATACAGTACGGTGACCGGTTTCGTCGGTTAATTCCTTGCTCCCCCATTCTTCATATCGTCTCGGGACTAACTCCGCATGCCGCGCTGCAGAGTCTGATACGCGGTATTCTGGTTGGATCCGAAAATTGGATTAAACTGCCTTCGACTGATCTAGTCGAGGTCCGCACTTTCGTGGACTCATTGCCAAAAGCGATTCAACCAAAACTTTCCCAACGACTATTGCCCGGTTGGCTGGAAAGCGCTGCTACGGTGGTGGTTTTCGGCTCTGATCGCACTATTCAAGAGTTCGCGAGCCAGGTGCGACCATGGCAGCGATTCGTGCCACACGGGCATAAAGTCAGTTTCGCGATGCTTTTAGGAGAGTGGACCACGACCGAGATCTTAGGCGCTATCCAGGATGGCTCTGCCTTCGATCAACTAGGTTGCCTCTCACCGCAATTCTTTCTGGTCAAACAACAGGCAAACCATTTCGCTGAACAACTCGCGCGGCAACTTAAGGCTTCTTCGCAGGTTCCGATGCCTTTGGAAGCAGCCGCGGCTGTTCGCGCATTTCGTGAAGATTGGAGGTTTCGAAGCGCCAATGATCCAGCTACCCGGCTCTGGGAAAGCCCGGACAATTCGCTCGCTTGGACCGTTCTCTTTGATCCAGGGAGAGAATTTCCCCGTCAGCCGTCCCATCGCACCTTCGTCATCAAACCTTTTACCGCCAGTTTGGAACCAAGCATCGAGCTGTTGCGAAAGTATATCAGCACCATCGGGATCCATCCGGTAGTTCCGGAATCGATTGATTTGGCAATTCAATTTGGCGCACAACGCATTTGTCCAATCGGCCAAATGCAGGAGCCCGCCCTCGATTGGCATCACGACGGCTTTCCCAGTTTGGGCTCACTCGTGCGTGCGATCGATTTGGAAAAATGAGGCGTTGGGTCGCATAGGGCTCACGACTCATGCCGATACGCCCATACGCCATTACGCTTGCCCATCTAAACCTGCGCTGTGTTCTGTTTGTACTCTGGGTATGACTATGCCGATTCGCTTTCGAGGCCCTTTTCTGCTATGAGAATTTCAGGGCACCGAAACATGACGGTTGTATCTGAACCACTTTCTTTTCAGCTAAAGAGCACGTTTTCGGCGAATTGCTCGCCTCACGCAATACGGAGGTTCGAGTGATTAATAGCCGAACAGTTGCCCGCTTGCGCTCGGCGGTATTTGTTAATCCGGTTCGGGCCAGGACTGAGACCGAGGCGATTGACGAACTTCTCGCGTCGCTGCGCAGTCAGCCGGACGTGATCGACGCAAACGCACTGCGAACCGCCGTGCTGCAACGCCAAAAAGTGGATCCTCCAATACTCCCCATGGGAGTCGCTTTTCCCCATGCCCGAACCGATAGCGTCCGCGCATTGGTTCTGGCGATTGGTACCTGTCCCGAACCGGTGGTTTTTGGTGATACGCCTGTCCGCCTGATATTACTGATCGGCGTACCGAAAGGTGCTATCGCGGAATACCTGGATCTCACCTCTTTTCTGGCTCGACACCTGCGCAATCGACCGGTGATTGATCGACTAATGGAGGCTACCAATATGTCCGAATTCCTGGAAACCTTCGCCGAACTGTAGACTTATGGATACAGAGGAGAAACGGCAGCGTCTTTCACCGCTTTTGCGCCGGCTTCTCATCCTCAAGGTCTGGATAATTGAGAGATTTCGCTTCGGTGAGCGGCAGGTAACGCTGGTCTGGGCGGCGGTGATTGGCATTTTGGGAGCATTGGCCGCGGAATGTTTCCGGCGCGCTACTGACATTCTCCATTGGCTCTTTACCGGATCGGAGGCCTCGATCATTACCAGCTTCGAGCGCCTGCCACTTTGGCAGCGGTTTCTGGTGCCGGTAGCCGGCGGCGTCCTGGCTGGACTAACACTGTGGATCGGTAATCGGCTGATCGCCGCGGTGCGTCAGAAATCGACCACCGACTACATGGAAGCGGTGGTGGTGGGCAACGGAATCATTTCCCTCCGGGCCAGCCTGGTCAAAACGATTTCGGCCCTTTTCTCCATTAGCACCGGCGCTTCGATTGGACGAGAGGGACCGCTCGTTCAGCTTTCTTCACTTCTCGCTTCGTTAATTGGACGGTTGCGCAATTCCCCTATACCGCAGCGACGACATCTCGTCGCGTGTGGAGCAGCAGCCGGAATAGCTAGTGCCTACAATGCTCCCATCGCCGGCTCGTTTTTTGTGGCTGAAATCGTGCTCGGAACGGTCGTGGTCGAATCCCTTGGACCGTTGATCCTGGCCTCCGTTGCCGCCACTTTCGTAACTCGAGCATTTCACGGGGAGGGTCCACTTTACCAATCGCCCGACCTCGGTCTCCATACGCGATGGGAGATTGTGCCGCTTTGCGCGATCGGTATCTTCCTAGGACTTCTGGCGCCTCTTTATTTACGGGTCCTGCGCCGGACCGAATCGCTTTTTGCGAAGCTGGATTTGCCGGTACCAGCCAAGCTCGGCTTAGGTGGAGCTGTGGTTGGGCTGCTGGCCATGTTTTATCCTCAGGTCTGCGGTAACGGACAAGGACTAGTTACCTCCCTTTTCCATCAAAACTGGGATTTTGAAACGATTCTATTCCTCCTCATCGTCAAGCTGATTGCTACCTCGGCCACATTCGGATCCGGAGCGGTGGGCGGTGTCTTTACGCCGACGCTCTTCATCGGATCCGCCATCGGCGTGCTTTACGGCCAGGCAGTGCTCTATCTCGCTCCCCAGCTTCGCCCTGATCCCACCATGTATGGTTTAATGGGTATGGGCTCTTTCCTGGCCGCGACGACCGGCGCACCGTTAATGGCTATTCTAATGGTATTTGAGCTCACGCTCAGTTACGCGATTGTTCCATTTTTAATGGTTGCTTGCGTGTTGGGTTATTATTGTAGCAGTTTCTTCGAACGCCGATTTATGTACGGTGAATCGTTAGAGCGCAAAGGGGCGGCCTTCTTCAATAGCCAACTGGCCGAAGTAGACCTGGTTGATTTAATCAAGCGGGACCCCCTCACGTTGCCGCAGAACGCAACTTTCGCGCAGATCGCCCAAACCTTTGTCCAACACCAATTCCAACATGTCTATATCATAGATGATGACCGCAGGCTCCTGGGCGCGGTCTCGCTACACGACGTGAAAGCGTTTCTGGATCGACCGGAATTGGAGACTGTGGTAATCGCCGCCGATATCATGGATGAAAACTTCCCTCGCGTTTCGCCCCTACATAGCATGACGGATGCCCTCAGGAAGTTTTCGGAAACGCGTTCGGAACGTTTGCCGGTTGTCGACAATTTGACTTCGCAGCGGCTGATCGGCAGCATTTCCAAAACCGATATTATCCTTCACCTGGCCGGCGAACAAAGCCGAACCGAAGTGCAACGCGCAGTCAGCAGCGATCTCGAAAAGGCTCCGAGTTGAACACGGACCGGTAGGGATGCGCTCCCGATTTGGGCCGGAATCTTCCACCGTGGAATTCATGACGTCAGAAAGCTTCGTCGGATAAGCCTACGCGTCCGTTCGACAGAGGGTCGTTCAGAAAATAGGCGCTGCCGGCCCAAGAGCGTTAGATCGGTGACCCGATAGATGTGTGTTGCGCCCCGCATGCCCGAGTTAGAGAATCAGATTCCATCAAACCGGAGTAGTCGAAAAAATTGAGAAAATTTTCAGCAAACTGAAATAAAGCTGACTGGCGACTCTCCAGGGGCCTCTTCGCGGGAGAACGATTCCGACCTGGCAAAAACGAAATCCCTGCAGAAACCAGACTGACAATAGCTGCACTGCTTGTAGCGGGGCTCACTAGCTAAAATTGTTAAAAAATCTCGCGGAGCCGGGAATAATTTTAAGTTGCTTGTCGTCGGTTTTGTGTTGGACAGCGCGATTCGAATCCTGATATCGCTCTCTTCCAAGTTAATCCTTGCGGGGCGGAGCACGGCATCGTCCAGAGACACCGTCATTCAATTATGAATCACTTAAGAGCCAAGTTGGTTTCTGTCTCGCGGTGCTCAATGCGCCCACATCACCAACCTGTTTCTAACCATGAGAAGAAAATATTCTTCCCCACATTGGCCGTTGCGCACTTTGGCGTCCGCAACGGCTGTCAGCTTCGGCTGCCTATTATTCGGTGCTCTTTGGCTAATTAATCTTTCTCCAACCCTTGCTGCCGATCCTACGGTTCCGACCAATGTTGATTCGCATCTCCAACGTCTAATTCAGAGAGCGAAGAACGCGGCGAAACCCAATACGAACCTTGCTCCGCAAACCTTTGCGACACCACTATCCCTGGCGGATACGCGGGATATCCCAGGGAGATTTGATACGAATGGGCGGGTGTTAGTTCACATCCACCTGGATGGGACACAGAGTATCGAGGCCCTCGAACGCGCGTTGAATTCCCAGAATATCAAAATCCAAGCGAAGAACGCTACCTACCGCCATGGAATCATGTCTGCTTACTTCACTCCGGCACAAGTTGAAGCCACTGCCCGTTTGGCCGGCGTTCGGGCGGTTACCATGGAAGGAAAGCCGCATGCCAATGTGGGAGCAGTGACTTCAGAGGGTGCAGTCGTTTTAAAGACCGATTTGGTGAACAAGCGTGGTATTAAGGGAGACGGCATTACGGTCGGCGTCTTGTCTGACAGTTTTAATACCGCCTATCTAAACGTCCAGAGTCCCCCCGCAACAACCGCAGCGCAGGACGTAAGCACAGGCGACCTCCCGGTGGTTAATGTCCTGGAGGATTTTGATAATGGGGGATTCGGGGGCACTGACGAGGGGCGAGCGATGTGCCAAATCGTTTACGACTTGGCTCCGCGTTGCAATCTCGCATTTGCTACCGCGTTCGTTAGCGAAATCGACTTCGCTAATAATATTGTTGCTTTGCGGGCGCAGGCTAACTGCGACGTTATCGTCGATGACATCAGCTATTCCGACGATCCAGTTTTCTCGGATGGACTCCTGGCCCAAGCAGTTAATACGGTAGCTTACAGCACTTCCTTGCCGGGTCATCCGGCGGTTTACTGTTCATCCGCCGGGAATGAGGGCGACAACGGGTATATCAGCACCTACCGCGATCTTACCGATAAATCAGTCCGCACGGCCGGAAATCACGGCAACTTGAAGCTCGAGCAAGTCGATCCAGTTCTCACCGCCGGTGGATGGCACAATTGGAACCCGAATGGTGGAAAGGAACCGGTTACGACCATTGATGTTCCCCCTGCGAGTCCGAGCTTCACCGGCTTCTCCTACAACTTTTTCCTTCAGTGGGACGATGTGTTCGACCAAGCGGACGGCATCACTACCGACTTCAATACTCTCGTCTTCGACGGGGACGGTAACTACCATCCGGAGCTGAGTGGGACCAGCGATGCATTTACGATCCAGCAACCCTACCAACAGACGGGTAACCTTATTTTGGGGACGACCTACCAGATTGCCATCACCCGGACTAAGAAAAAAGACCCGCTAGCGCCTCCTCCGCCGGCTGCCCATCAGCTCAGCATCCAGACCATCTTGGATGGAATCGGGAACATTACCGGCAAATACTTTCATGCCAGCCCTCTGAATGTGCGGACTACGTACGGTCATAATTCAGCAAACGGAGCAATCGATTGCGCCGCCTATGTGTACGATTGGACCGATAAGAAACCTTTCCAGCCGGTCATCGAGGCGTTTACGTCACCCGGCCCGGTGTTGATTTACTTCGATCAGAACGGAAATCGCCTGACGACTCCGGAGCTGCGCGTCAAACCGGAAGTCGCCGGTGTCGACGGTGTCGGCACTACTTTCTTTGGCAGTCCGTACCAAGCGGATCAGTTCGCGTTTTTTGGCACCAGTGCGGCCGCTCCTCATATCGCCGGTGTTGCCGCTTTGATAATTCAAGCTGCGGGGGGACCTGGTTCAATTGATCCGGGCTCGGTTAAGTTCGTGCTGGAGGCGACGACCCCGGCCCACGATATCGATCCCCTATTTTGTTCAGCACTGGGTGCAAGTTCCAGTGGGTTTGTGGCGGTAACCGCACAGGGAAGCGTTACCGACGGTCCAAATTACCTTACGGTTTTCTATTTGGGACATCCCGGCCAATCACTCGAAAGTCTGACCATCGACGCTTCAAAAGGCGACCTGATTTTTGATACGAAAGCCACAAATCCCGCTCCCACCATCGGCACAACCAGAGGCATCGCACCTGGCGACATATCTTTCGTTAGCGGTCCGGCATCTCCACAGGTGACCCTCAAATTTACACCCGGAAAATTCGCATCCGGTGACTCAGTTAGTTTCACGATCGACCAGGATAATGCGCTAACCAAGGTTTCCGGCGGTCAGTCGGATTATCTCGGCGCTGGAACGAAGTTCACCGCGAGCTTCGGTCCGACTAAAGATACCGTGATCGGGACCTTTCAGAATACCATCGGCTTCGGCTTCAGCCGAGCGGATGGTTTTGGCTTGGTCGACGCTCAGGCAGGAGTTGATCTCATCTTGGGGCCCTCCTCGAAGCCGGCTCCCTGAGTTAGTTGAGTTGAGTCGCCCCTAGCTAGCGGCAAACGATGGAGAACACCCGGCGTGCGAATACAGCCGGGTGTTTTGTATACTTTGCCGAGCCATCGCGAAGAAAATACGATTCGTGCGGGCGAGATGATAGCGACTAAGGCCGTGCGAGGCTCACAGTCCGCCATTCTAACGAAGGGAAGAAGCACACCGTTTTGCCGGACTGTTTCGCCCTACCCGCCGTGCCTGGCTTCGGGCTTCTAAATTGTGCTTGGCCGGTTCAATCGGCGGTTCAGTTCAAAAGCAGCGCTGATGAGCGCCATATGCGTGAATGCTTGAGGAAAGTTGCCCAGGTGCTCCCCGGAAGGACCTAGCTCCTCAGCAAACAAACCGACGTGGTTCGCGTACCCCAGCATCTTCTCGAATAGAAAACGCGCCTTATGTACATCTCCGCTGCGGGCTAAACATTCGATGAACCAGAAAGAACACATGCAAAAGGTTCCTTCGGTTCCGATCAATCCATCCGGGCTTCGATACCGATAAAGCAACGAATCGTCAACCAACGCATTTTCGATCGCTCGGAGGGTAGTAAGCCAACGCGGATCGGTCGGAGAAATGAATCGGACCAACGGCGAAAGCAAGCATGCGGCGTCCAACCAATCACCATCCTGTACTTGAACAAAACTCTGCAGTTTTTCGTTCCAGAAACGTTTATAAATCTGATTGTGGATATCATCGCGAGTCTGTAACCAGCGGGCACGGGGTGCGGGATAACTTCTCTTGATCGAGAGCCGGATCGCGCGGTCGATCGCTACCCAACACATGAGACGGCTATAATAGAATGCTTGCTGTCCACCACGAACCTCCCAAATGCCTTCATCCGGTCGATCCCAATTTTCGCAGACCCAGTTGACTATTCGGACAATATCGCCCCAGAGGTCGTAACTGATTTGCTCTCCGAACTTGTCGTAGATATAGAGGGAATCCATCAGTTCGCCGTAGATATCTAACTGGAGCTGATTAGCGGCTCCGTTGCCGATACGGACCGGTGCGCTACCTCGATACCCAGTAAAGTGAGTAAGTATTTCTTCCGGCAGCTCGTGACGGCCATCAATCCCGTACATGATTTGCAGGGGCCGATCTGGTGTGGCCTCGGCGCAGCGCGCCTCCAACCACTTGATAAAGGCACGAGACTCTTCCGTAAATCCTAACCGGCTTAATGCGTAAAGGGTAAAGCTTGCATCGCGAATCCAAGTGAAGCGATAATCCCAATTCCGGCCTCCCCCAAGCAATTCCGGCAGACCAAAGGTCGGAGCGGCCACGATCGACCCATATTGCCGGTTAGTTAATAGCTTCAACACCAGGGCCGAGCGATCCACTATTTCTCTCCAACGGCCGGCATAGTTTGATCGTCCAATCCAAACCTGCCAAAAGTTTAATGTCCCCTTGAACGATTCCCTTTCGCGAACAGTAAGGTCTTCCCCGCCTTCTCCGCGATCGAGTTCAAGCACAAACAGGGCCTTCTCACCCGCTTTCAGCACGAAATCGCTGACGATGCCATCCCCTTCGCGCTTGAGCGGCGCTTGCGTACGTAATCGCAAGGCAGAGACTTGAGAGCCCTCGGGGAGGAACAGCACTTCGGTTTCCGAGACTTGCTTGATCTGGTGAGAGACGCGGGCGTAGTCAAATCTCGGCTCACAGACCATTTGGAAGCGAACCTCACCGCGGATACACTTGGCACGCCGGACAATTCTTGAGCATTCAACCCGCTCTTGTTCTGACGCTGCGGTGCTAAATACCGGCATAAAGTCGACCACTTCAGCCACCCCGTCCGGAGACAGAAAACGGGTGAGCAGGATGTTCGTGTTTGGCACGTAGCTCTGTTTGGGTCGACTATTTTGCAAGACCGGCGCAATTGAAAATCGTCCACCTTTATCTACGTCCAACAGGCTGGCAAAGATAGAGGGCGAATCGAAGTTCGGAAAGCAACAAAAGTCGATTGAACCGTCGATTCCAATGAGGGCAACGGTTTCAAGATTGCCAACTACGCCATAGTTTTCGATCGGTTGATAGCCGTTGGTCATAAGACGAGCTTATGCGTTCAACGGAAACAGGCAATCCGAACCGCGCTCACATTAGCTTATTTCGTCAGGCCGCTGCCTGAGCTAATTCGTATTTCATTCGTTGCAGCAATCGCCGTGTCCGACCGTGCATTCACCAACTCGAGCAACTTTTCCGGAGACCGCGGAAGCTTACGGCCGCCGGATCGCCGAAATCACCGTACGCTGGGTGAAAGGAAAAGCGTTTAAATCTTTCGCTGGCATTCTCGGGCGGCCGCGAGAATTTAGGGAATGGAGGGCTTTTCAATCTGGACAAATCTGCAATTGTCCGATCAGGCGGAAGCATACCTGATTCGGGAAACTAAAGGCCACCGACTGACCATCGCGCCGCCGGGCGAGGATGTTCTGGAGGTCGGGACCATCGATCACCGTTTGCTGGACTCTGACATCGCGTTCGGACAACCAAACCCGGAGGATCTCCAAAACAGTCCGCGACTTCGCTGGGCCCATATATCGAGCGCTGGGTACACTCGTTACGATACACCGGAATTACGGGCCGCCTTTGGCAAACACCAGGTAATTCTGACCAGCAGTTCGGCCGTATTTTCTGAGCCTTGTGCCCAACATGCGCTCGGCTGGCTGCTCGCGGAAGCTCGGCAATTTTATCCGGCATTTCGCAACCAACTAACCGATCGAGCCTGGCCGCAAAACGACATGCGAAGCAAGTGTCACCTATTAGGTGATCAGACCATTCTGATCGCCGGATTCGGTTCGATTGGCCATCGATTGGCTGAGTTGCTCCGGCCGTTCGCGGCCGCCGTCTTTGGCTATCGCCGGAATCCAGCTCCAGATCAATTTGCCGAGGTGATCGGACCGGATCGGCTGGAAGCAGTATTGGCGACGGCGGACCATGTCGTTAATGTCCTTCCGGCTAGCCCGAACTCGGTCCATTTTTTTGACACCGCACGCTTCCAATCGATGAAAACCGGAAGCTGTTACTACGCCATTGGGAGGGGAACAACCACGGATCAACCAGCGTTGATCAGCGCGCTGTCCACTGGTCACCTGGCGGCGGCGTATCTTGACGTGACCGACCCAGAACCTCTTCCGCCCGAGCATGAGCTATGGAACTTACCCAACTGTCACATTACTCCTCATACCAGCGGTGGACACGAGAACGAAGCGTTGCGGTTGGTAAAACATTTCGTGGAAAACTTGCGGCGTTTCGAGGCTGGAACAGCGTTGGTTGACAGGGTCTTTTAGACAAACAGCGTGTCTGCATCGGCTATTTCTTTCCTACCACCTCTCGATGGCGAAAGCATCCCACCAAATGATCGTTCACCATTCCCACTGCCTGCATGAATGCGTAGCAGGTGGTGGGACCGAGAAATTGAAATCCGCGCTTTTTTAGTTCGGCGGCGAGCCGTCGTGATTCATCGGTAGCGGCCGGAACCTGTGATAGTGATTTCCAGCGATTGACCAACGGACGGTTCCCAACAATCGACCACAAGAAATCAGCTAGTGATCCAACTTCGGCGATAACGCGGCGCGCCGCTTGGGCGTTCGCTACCGCCGCTTCGATTTTTTTTCGATTACGAATGATGCCGGGATCGGCCAATAGCTTGTCGATTTTAGCTGCGTTATATTTGGCTACGGCGCGGATGTCAAAATTGGCGAACGCTCGTCGGAAATTCTCGCGTTTCCGTAGAATCGTCAGCCAACTCAAGCCGCTTTGCATGCTCTCTAGAACCAGCATTTCGAAAAGGTGCTGATCGTCCCGGGAAGGGCGTCCCCACTCGGTGTCATGATAGCGGATGTATTCGACATCAGTAGTAGCCCATCCACAGCGCGGCCGCGAATCAGGAACCTTGGCTGGAGTGCTCACAATTCTGGAGATCGAAGCGGTCGGCATTGAATCCGTCGAGCGAATTCGCCTTGCGCTTCTCCAGTAGATGCATTTTTACTACCGCCGCAAGCTTCCTTCGCCATGCACTCGCTTCAATCGCCCTTTTGGACCCTAGCTAAATTCTCACTGCTGGCCACGACGATTGCGGTCTCCAGTCCCGGAATGCTGCTCGCACAAGATGCCAAATCTAAACTGAAGTCACCGATCACCGATCCGACAGCGGCAAAATCGTCTGCCACTCCCTCAGCGACCAAGGGAAGAGCGCAAGCCACTCCCGACAAAACGATGGTCGAAGCGGCTCAACAAGCGCTGGGAGACGCCGCGAACAAGGTTTTGAATCGAATACAAACCGAGGAATCTGACGTTCATACGCGATTGGGGTATTTTGAGAAAGATGACCGGCTCGACCCAAGTACTTTTAAATCGGTTGACGAGGTTGCGCAGTGGCGAACCCTGCTGGCCGAACTGAAACAGCGATCCGAATCGGTGGCCGATCTTTACAACAATCTCGGAAAGTACCTCGACATCGCCCTACGCAATGCCAAGGTAAACGAACAAATTGCCGCACGCTTCAAAGAGGAAGTCATCAATGGCTTTCCTTGGGATACGATCCATAAAAAAAATGCGCTGATGTCGGAATACATCACCGATCATGGGAAACTCCTTGATTTTTATGAGAAAAATTGGGGGAGTTGGAAAGCGGCCAGTGGAACCGTGGTTTTCCAAGATGCGCACTTGGCAGTGACCTTCCAGAAGTTACGCGATCAGATCATCGCCACTGGGAAGGAATTGAATGAACAATACAAGGCCATGTCCGAAGAATAAAACCTGTATCTGAATCGCGGAATGCACAGTGTAAGACCCGAAATTCGCAATCCACGATTTTAATATTCCCCCCAGTAATATTTCATGAAGTATCTCGTCTCCGCTCTTTGCTTTTCCGCTCTGCTGCTCAGCACCCCGATTACTTTCGGTCAAACACCGACGTCGAGTTCGCCGTCGCCGGGGTCTAAGGCGCGCGGATCAGCTTCAACCACGCCAAGCGGCTCGGCCAGTCCAGGCGCTACTTTCTCGCAGAAGGGCTTTGAGGAAGCGGTACAAGGCCTCAAGGAGCGGATAGGCGCAGCATCAGAGACAGTGATGGGTCGGATCACAAACCAGGAGAAAGATGTGCGTAACCGATTTGCTTATTTCGATAAACCGGAGCGCTTGGATCCGAACAGCTTTGCGACGAAAGAGGAAATCGATCCCTGGCGAACACTTCTGGACGAATTCAAACAAAGCAAAGATTTAGCAGTTAAGCTCTACCTCAATGCCGACGCAGATCTGGACAACGCCTTAACCAACCAACGTCTCACCAGAAAGATTGTCGACCCAATACGAAAGGAGCTGATCTCTACCTTTCCTTGGGAAAGTATAAACAGAAGAAACCAGTTGCTACAGAATTACATCGACGCACATCGGTCATTATTGGATTTCTTCGCCGCCAACTGGGGCTCATGGAGCAAGGGCTCCGAAACCGGAAAACCGGTTTTTTCGGATCCAAAAATTGCCGCGACCTATCAAGGGCTTCGGGACAAAGTCGCCGCACTCGGTAAACAGATTACGGATTTGAACGCGAAAATATTGCAGTAACTGGCAACGTCGGATTAGAAGAGCTCACGCAAAGACGCAAAGGCGCAAAGAAGAGAAGTGAGGCCGAGATTTGAGCCTGAGCTGCTAGGCTTAGGAACCGTTCCCGCTACCAGCCAGGGCGTGGGCCGCGGCGGAACATCAACTCGCTGATACGCCGACAAAAGTCTCTTACTAGCTACCAACCATCTCTCACCTCTCACTCTCCCTCCATCCTTTGCGCCTTTGCGTCTTTGCGCGAGTTTTCCTTGAAGCCCTAGCGGCTTGTGTTTTGCGTGGCAAGAGCCGATCTCTAACGGTGTTATTGCCGGCGGAGCGGCCCCGGCGCATCCTCCAGCGGGAAGAGAAAACAAGTGGTCGTGCCGTGGGCGTAGAGTTTTCCCTCCTCATCGACCAACCTGCCTTCCGCCGTCGCTGTGCGGGTTCCGCTGTGCACTGCGTGTCCAACCGCTCGCAACAGCCCGGTTTCCGCGGTGATCGGTTTAACAAAATTGACCTTTGTTTCAATAGTCGTGTAGCCGACGCCGGAACTCAGCGTCGTATAAATGGCCACGCCCATGCAAGTATCCAACAGTGTCATCGCATACCCGCCGTGTACGATGCCCATCGTATTATAAAATCTCTCATTTGGCGTGGTTACAATGGTTGCTCGGCCGAATTCCATATCCCATAAATCGAACGGAATAACGTCGCGAATCGGCGGCGGTGGGAGTTGGCCATCTTTCACCTGCCGCAAAACTTCCAAGCCGCTGTATTTCCGCATGACCGCAAAGGGAATAACGCCAGTCTTAGGTTTGGCAGACGAATCCCGATCGACATTTCTCACCATGGCGATAAAGGGAGCAGCCTGTATGGTTCAAGCAATAGGAATCTGTTTAAAAAGATCGCTGAACCCGCAGATTCAACCGGAGTCCGCAAAGAAAGATTCTTAAACAAAGAGATCGCAAAGATCTCAAAGAGGGTTCCGGTTTTGTCCAGCCTCGCATTTATTCAAAAGGCCTAAAGCGATGGTGGTTTGGCCCTATAGCCGGATCGAGCCCTGCTCTCTTTGAGACCTCTGTGGCCTCCTGTGCAAAGTCCTCTTGGCGGCCTTCTGTGAACCCGCAATTTCTGCTCGTCAAAAACGGTCGACCCAGCGATGTTGTTTACATGCAGGCAACAGCTGTTCCCCCAAATGCCACTGGAGAGCGTCCCGGGTTTTTCCTCAACGGTCCGCTCGTCGCCGTCGTAGGAATTATCTTGGTGCTCGGAGCTCTAGCGCTGATTTTGTCCCAAGCACTGGGACGATTGGCCAACGCAGAAGCGACTACTGGATCTCCACCGATTGGGCTCTTGCCCGGATTCGGTCTACTTCTCATAGCGTTGGTGATCCTCCGCGGATTTCGTCTGATGCGCCGAGACCAGGCTTTGGTTCTTTATTCCGGCCAGAAATATCTTGGCACGATTCGGGGCGGAGGTCTCTTCTGGACTAATCCTTTCGTCAGCCGGCGCAAACTTTCTCTGCAAAGCCATCAATCGACTGTCCAACATGCATTCGATGGAAGTCGGTCCCTCACGGCAAACGTAACCTGGCAAGTGACAGACACGGCGAAAGCTTTGCAACTTTTCGATCACTACGACCAAGCGGTTCGTCAAAGAATTAATGAAGCTCTCGCGGAAACGAGTGGAAGCGATAATCCCGATCGTTTTAAAAACTCGCTTGAGCAGCGCCTGGGTGAGATCGGTGCGTCGGTTCGCCAGGCTGAATTGCGCGGCGGTCGCGTCGCGCTCTAGGGCTGAAGAATAGCCGATAGCCAATAGCTAATAGCCAACGGCACTGAAGAGCCGGGCCATTCCGCCCGGACCGGCGTTTCTTTTTCGGCTATCGGCTATTGTCGAGTCCGTACCATCTGCGAAGTTCCTTCTTGGCCTGTGGTGAATAGGAAACGCTCTGATTGAGAACAGAAACCTGATTGTTCAGATCGGTGATCGTTATCCGAAAAATGCGCGAGCTGGCGGAATTGTCGTAAAGCCAGGGAATGGCGGCGGCGTTCGGCTCAATCGCACCACTATAGCTGATCCATTGTCCACCGGCCACCTGGGGAGCCTGGTCAGAAATGTAAGAAATCGGGGGAGTGTTGGTGATGTCTTCGACTCGAACGCTCCGAAGCTGGATTGGCTGTTTAATCCGCAGCCCAAAGGTCCACCGTAAATAATGTTGGCCGTCCAAAATTATGGCGCCAAGTTCCGCGCTGGTAACCGCATACCGATCGTTTTCAGCCGGAGCGAATTTTCCTCCAGATCGTTGCGATTCAATCGCGCCGCCGACTGCCGAAGTTTGCACATTTCGTGATCCGGATGCGCAGCTGGCCAGGATGATCAGTCCAGCGCCAATAGCTATTCGTGCCAGGTGACTAATGGGCATTTGCTTCCTTGGCGAAGTGCTGTCTAGGAGGTTTTTCCGGTGCCAAAGATCTCTTGGAAGAACAATTGCATTTGGTTCCAGGCGCGTTGAGCGACAGCAGCGTTATAGCTGAGTCCTTCCAGATGGAATTTGTCCACGTCCGGATTCATGAAGGCGTGTACCGCCCCCGAATAGCTCAAGAATTGAAAATCAATTTTTCCTTGATCAAGCGACTTGATGAACGCGAGCCGCTGATCCAAGTCGACGTGAGGGTCAAGCTCCCCCTGTAGGACTAAAAATTTCGCGTGCGTCTTCGCGGCAGCATCGGCCGGAAGCGGCACCAACGCTCCGTGAAAGCTGACGATCCCTTTAAGTGGCGCCCCACTGTAAGCTAAGACCTGGCACGCCGCGCCACCGAAACAGAAACCGATGGCAGCGAGCTTAGACTCGTCGACTAACCCTGAACCGGTCAACTGATCCAAAGCCGCCTTCGATCGTTCCGCCATGACAGGCTTTCCGTAAAGAGAACTGGAAAGCTCCTTTGCTTTATTCGGATCAGTGGTCGATTGGCCATCTCCGTACATGTCCGCCACAAAAGCAACGTATCCCAACTTCGCCAAAGCCTCAGCTCGACCCTTCACGAAATCGTTCAAACCCCACCATTCCGGCACCACTAGAACGCCGGGCAACTTCTTCCCGTCGGTTTGGGTATCGTCATACGCCAAACACCCGATTAGATGAACCCCTCCCTGATCGTAAGGAACCGTCTTCGTCACGATCTTAGCTTGAGCGCAGGCCAGCCAGGCAATCAGGAAGAACCCGAGAACGGCAGATTTCATAGGAGCCGCCCTATCAGGATTAGCTTCGCCGTCAAGGTGGTTTTTCTACGAAGCGACCAAACTCGAAGCCAGATTAATTGCTAGCGCCAGGATGACAGTGTTGAACAAAAACGAGAGAAGAGCATGGACCAGCGATAACCGTCTAATGAGTTTAGACGTGATCGCGACGTCCGAGACCTGAAAAGTCATACCGATCACGAAAGCAAAATAAGCAAAATCAATGAAGTCAGGTTCGTCGTCCTCCTCGCCGGGAAAATTCAGGCCGGCGCCATGCCGGCCGCGCTCATCAGGATCCTCGGTCCGGTAGTAGGCATGGGCGTAGTGCATTGTGAAAACGGTGTGAATTAAAAACCAGGAATGGACGACAGTGAAAGCCGCTAAACCGACGTGTTCGCCCAGCCGAGCGCCAGAGGTCCCCTTTGCCGTCCCGAGCAAGAACGCGACCGCAAATAGGCTGGCGCAGGCACCGATGAGCACAAGGCTGAATATTAGCGTCCGGCCCGTGTCCTGGAGCCTCGCTGTCAAGACCGCGCATTTTGCGTCAGCGAAAATGATTCGGATCCATGCGAGCAAAATCGCTGTCATGGCAAAGGCATTCCAAGAAAGGATAAGCTGCAGAGGTAACCGATGCAGACCCATGGTTACTACGAAGACGATTATACCGACGGCCAGGGCGACGGCCACCCGACGGTGCGCATCAAAGTTAAGGATAAATTTTTCCATCGATAGATTTTTCCTCGAGCAAGACTGAACGGCATCGAAAATCGTTGATGGCAGATTCTTTGCTTAGCGAAGTTGCAGCAAGCTGAATTGTGTCTTCAGGCGCTCGATGCTTTCTCGTTCAACGACACTCGTTTGTAACAGAGTTGTTACCTTTAAAGGTTTGCCAGCAACTTGGGGTTTCCTCTTTGCTCTTAGCGTCCCGCAAACGCTATGGAATTATTTGGTGAACACCTCGCTCTAGGCACAGGGATCTTCCTGATCCTGGCGCTGTTGATGGCTCTCAGTTTCGAGTTCGTCAACGGCTTCCACGACACGGCAAACGCCGTTGCCACCGTAATCTACACGCACTCTCTTCGCCCGGTCGTAGCAGTGGTATGGTCTGGTTTTTGCAACTTGATGGGAGTACTCACATCCAGTGGCGCAGTCGCGTTTGGCATCGTTGCGTTATTGCCGGTCGAACTTGTTTTAAACGTCGGATCAGGGGCGGGTTTCGCAATGGTTTTTGCGCTGCTTATTTCCGCAATTATCTGGAATGTCGGCACCTGGTACCTGGGGCTGCCCGCATCCAGCTCGCATACACTGGTCGGCTCAATCATGGGCGTCGGACTTGCTAACTCTATGATCACTCCGGGCCACGTATTTGGCGAGGGTGTCAATTGGGCCAAGGCGCAAGAGGTCTTCACTAGCTTGCTGGTCTCGCCGATCGTGGGATTTGTCTGTTCTGCGCTGCTTCTATTGCTAGCTAAATTCCTGATCCGTCGTCCTGAACTCTACGCTCCAGCCGAGGCTGGCAAATCGCCACCGTGGTGGATTCGGCTTCTCCTGATCTTTACCTGTACCGGGGTCAGTTTTTCGCACGGCTCCAATGACGGTCAGAAAGGGATGGGCTTAATTATGCTGATCCTGATCGGGATTTTACCAGCCGTATACGCCTTGGATCTGGGTACCAGCAGCCAAGCGTTGAAGAATCTCGAAACAGCGATCCAACCGGTTACCGAGATCGTGGATAAGTATGCCAAGGATCGCCCAGCAACGGCGGACGGAGCAAAGGACGAGCTCTCTGCGTTTCTGAAAACAACCGGCCATCTGTCCGATAAAACCTTTGGCGCGATCGGGGTCGAAATTCAGAATCTGCAATCCAAGCTGCAGGGCAAGAGCAAGTTCAGCGACATCCCAAAAGAACAGCGGTCGGATCTGCGTACCGCAATCTATCTCATTCACTCATCGATAACCAAACTCAGAAAACAACACTTGGTTAGCGACAAAGCAGACGACGCGGCGCTCGGGCTGTTTGCTTCGGGATTGAAGTCAACGACCGATTTCATCCCTCCCTGGGTCAAAGTCGCGGTGGCAGTCGCGCTTGGTTGCGGAACGATGATCGGTTGGAAACGGATTGTTGTCACGGTAGGCGAAAAGATCGGAAAATCTCATTTGACCTATGCCCAGGGCGCGTCGGCTGAATTGGTCGCTATGGCCACCATTCAAGTCGCCGATATTTACGGTTTGCCGGTTAGTACCACCCACGTGCTTTCCTCCGGCATCGCCGGGACGATGGCGGCTAACCGGTCCGGCCTACAAATGGCGACCCTTCGAAATATCCTTTTGGCTTGGGTGCTGACAATCCCGGTTTGTGTGCTGCTCGGTGCGGGTACGTTCTCGGCTACATTGTTCCTTGTGTTCAAGGTGTTGGGCCGGAGGTAAACAAACCGGAGCGGCGCAGCTTCCAACTTTTCCAATCGGCTGGCCTTGGTCTCGTCTGTCTGGGAATTTGCGTGTCTCGTCTTAGCTGAAGATCGCCATTTACCCGCTGATCTCGCCGGTAAAATGTTCCAGGAGGACCTCGCTTTCGATCCGCAAAACGGCTCGCAATTCTTCGCCGATCCCTTTCACCCGGGATTCCTCGAGCCAGTCAGTGACTCCACCTGCGTCCCAGGTCGGGTGACTTGCGATCCTTTGGCTGTTGGCGACTGCCCGCCGATAGATTTCCGGGGAAGCCGGATGCACCCCCGCTCGAAAAAACCAATATCGAGCGTTGTCGAAGTCGTCTTCGATCCGATGGATCATCCCGTGAACATAAGCGCCATCGGCAGAGGATGACTCCTGGGCGATTCGATGAGCGGCCTCGATATCGCCTGCCGCCAACAGAAGCAAGCTGCGAGCGTATGGTACGCTGGAATCAGGAAAACCACCAAGTCGAGCGAGATCGGCAGAACGAACAAATTCAATCAACTTGCCGTCACGGGGCGGTTCAGCAACGGAGGTCCGCGGAAGTCTGAGCACCAGACCCTCTGCAGTGAGAAAATCTAGATTGGCCATCAAATAACCATAACCATACTTGGCCAAGAGCCAAACAAGACCGAACAACCGGGAGACGGCGTCCAACAAGTGTTGCACAAGAGGCCGCAGAGACAGACTTTTGAACAGGAGATCACAGCGCGGCAAGCCGCAACCAAAGTGATTGGTGAGAGGGTGACTGGAGACTCACGCATGCCGATTTGTCCGACCGAGGGAGAATCCTCGCAAAAAAACAAAATTCTGACTCTCTGTAGTACAAAGGATTTGCCGTGGGATCACATCGTGGAAGTCATGGCCGGGAGAGTATCCTCCCTTTGAGACCTCTGTGAACTTCTGTTAAAAATCCGTCTTTGCGGTCTCTTGTCGGAGTCGAGGCCTAAATTGGGAAGGGTCTGATCGCCACGGCTTTTCGCGCATCACGATCAAGCAAATTTGGCCGGCCAGCAGAAAGCCGGCCGCCAGCAAAAAAACGAGCATAAACGCGCTTTTCAGGGCAAGGTCGCCACCAGCACCAACGGAAAGCCGATGATCAATCGATTGAATAGCGATGCCGTGACTCAAAAGAACGGATCCGAGCACGGCAACACCGATCGCTCCGCCTAACGAGCGTAGAAATGTGAGCGTTGCCGTGGCGATTCCGAGGTTGGCCGGCTCAACCGCGTTTTGTACTGACACGGTCGCAATCGGAAACAACGTTCCGACGCCCGCGCCGGCGACGGCGACCATTACTGCAACGGTCGCAAACGGCAGCCGGCCGGTTTCGATCCCAAGATAGACAATGCTGATTATCGCGAGCCCCATCCCGCCGACTGCGATCCGTTTGTAGTGGGTGATTCGGGCTGAGACTTTCCCCGAAACCGCAGCACCGAACACAGTTCCCATCATCAGCGGTATTAAGCCAAAACCAGCCTGACTGGGTGCGAGATGAAGCATCCCCTCAAAGTAGATCGGCAAGTAAACCGACGTCCCAATGAAGGCGGCCATCGCGAAAAACACTGCTCCGGCTGCCGATAAGACAATCGGGTTCCGAAGTACGTCCATCGGGAGCAACGGTTCTGAGGCATGCTGCAAATGGAATCCGAGCCAGGCACCGAGCGCCAATAGAACGACAAATAGACCGATGATCGGTTCTGAGACCCAGGCGAATCGGGCACCGCCCCAGGTGAGGATCAGCAAAAAAATAACGGTGCTTGCCATGATCAAGATTGCACCCAACCAATCCAGGCGGTGCTGTCGCCGCTGCGCCTGGAGTAGCCGAAGCGGGCGGTCCATCACCACAATAGCGAGAGCGGCGAGCGGAAGATTAAGCCAGAAGATCATCGACCAGTGAAGATGCTCGGTCAGTAGTCCACCGAGACCGGGACCAGCCACACTGGCTAGCGCCCAAACCCCGGAAAAATAGCCCTGGTATTTGGCGCGTTCGCGGGGAGCAACGACGTCTCCAATAATTGTCAATGCGAGCGCCATTAATCCACCGCCACCGACTCCTTGGACGGCGCGGGCGCCGATCAGCGCGAACAGACTGGGCGCTAGAGCGCATCCGATCGATCCCAGGATAAAAATGCCCAGACAGGACAATAGCACCATTCGCCGGCCACGAAGATCAGCCAATTTGCCGTAGAGCGGCGTAGTCGCGGTAGCCGTGATTAAGTAGGCGGTAACCACCCAGGATAGGTATTCGGTGTTGCCGAGCTTGGCACCGATTGTGGGGAGGGCTGGAGCAACAATTGTTTGATCTAAAGCCGCCAGCAGCATCGCGGTAAGCACGCCAATGATAATGCCGCGACGTTCCGACTCCTTCAGTGGCTTCTTTCCTATCGCCGACTCCATCACATCCTTTCTAAAATTTCTTTGCTCCGGTCAACCCTTTGGGTTATTGACTCAACTCCCCTTGTCAGAGCGTGAGCGCTGCGCCAAGGCAACACCGTATATGATCTCTACCATTTTGTTTCTAGCTCAACAGCAATCAGCGCCGACCACCGGCCAGAGCAACCCCTTGCTGACCTTCGCGCCGCTGATCTTCATGTTCATCATTTTCTATTTTCTGCTGATCCGGCCGCAGCAGAAACGGCAAAAAGAACAACAGAAGCTATTGTCCAGTCTGAAGACCGGGGACAAGGTGATCACTAGCAGCGGAATTCATGGTCTGATCGCCAACGTAAAAGAGACTACTTTTCTCGTGAAGATCGCAGATAACGTAAAAATAGAGATCGAAAAAGCCTCGATCGCTACGGTAGCAAAATCGGCGCCGAGCGAGGAACCTAAAACGACTTCCTAGGTAACCGTTTCACCCTTAGCGGTTCTTGCTGTATGACTCCAGCGCTGACATTCGTCTTCGGCTTAGTTCTACTCATCCTCTTCGGGCTTTACTTCATCGTTGAAAACGAACGCACCAAACGAGGGCTCGGCACCGCGCTCGCCGTCTTACTTTGCGCGTTTTGCATTGACTCGTTTCTTCCATTGCAGAAGAAGATCCACCTCGGATTAGATTTACAAGGCGGCACTTCATTTCTCGTCCGTCTGGTCCCACCCACCGAGGAGAACGGGCAGCCGCGAAAAATTACGCCCGAGATGCAGGAACAGGCGGTGGAGGTCATTCGCAAGCGCGTTGATCAGTTCGGCGTTAGTGAACCTGTCATCACCAAGCAAGGCACCGACCGAATCCTTGTCCAGATCCCCGGTCTCGATGCCGCGCAAGTCGAGAACGCACGGCAACAATTGCTGCGCGTGGCCAAACTGGAATTCCGGCTGGTTCATCCTCAGAGCGACGAGTTGGTGCCGCAGATTGAGAATGGGAGCCACTTTACGCCACCTGGATACGTAATCCTCAATGGCGTCGAGAGAAACGGAAAAAGGGAAAAATACCTCGTAAAACGCCGCCCGGAGCTAACTGGGGATCAAGTGACCAGGGCAAACGCTACTTTCGAGCAACGTGGCTATGAGGTTGCTCTCAGTTTCAATTCTGAAGGCGGAAAGATCTTTCAGCGAGTTACTCGAGACAACATCAATAATCGTTTAGCAATCGTTCTCGACGGAGAAGTCATCTCTGCTCCGGTAATCCAAACCGAGATTTCCAATAACTCCGCCGTAATCACCGGGAATTTTACTGCCGAAGAGGCAAAGAACCTCGCGAGTGCGCTGGAGAACCCTCTGCAAACTCCCGTTGCGATTGACGAGACTCGGAGTGTTTCAGCGACGCTCGGTCAGGACTCTATCGTGCGAGGCCTGGCGGCGGGTCTGGCCGGTTTGGCTGCGACACTGATCTTTGTCCTGATTTACTATCGCACCGCCGGCGCGGTGGCTCTGGTTGGGCTGGCGGTTAATGGCATCTTGCTGTTCGGCGTCATGTCCCTGTTCAACTTCGTTCTGACGCTCCCTGGAATCGCCGGAATCATCCTCACCATCGGTATGGCGATCGATGCCAACGTATTGATCTATGAGCGATTGCGGGAAGAGCTGGGGATCGGGAAAAGTCTAAAAGTCGCAATTGATACGGCCTACCATAAGGCCTTCAGCGCAATCGTTGATGCGAACCTTACCACGTTGCTCAAGGTAGTCATTCTCTTCTGGCTTGGCTCCGGTCCGGTCAAAGGTTTCGCCATCACTCTGACGATCGGTATCATCGCTTCGATGTTTTCGGCGCTAATGGTGACGCGAAACATTTTCAGCTGGCTGATTCACCTCAATTGGCTGAAGCGGATTTCGATGCTCCACCTGATCAAGTCGAAACACTACGACTTCCTCGGTAAGTGGAAAATCGCCCTGATCGCATCGGTGGTGCTACTGATCACTTCGTTCGCCGCCTTCGGAATCCGTGGCAGCAAGATGTTCAATATTGATTTCACTGGGGGCGACTCATTGCTGTTAAGATCTTCCCAACCCGTACCCGAAGCTCAGGTTCGTACGCAACTGGAGAAGATCGGGCTCGGTAACGTCGTGATTCAAGAAGAATCGAGCCAGCGAAACCAGGAGACGCTTCATTACGTTGCGATCCGCGCACCCTATGGGAATGGGCAAAAGATTCTGAATCAGCTCAAACAATCACCGGAGACAGCAGGACTGGTGGTTGAAAACTCGGAAACTGTCGGCCCGGTCATGGGATCGCAACTTGCCGCCACTTCCCTCTACGCCCTAGCGATCGCATTTCTTGGGGTCATGATCTACGTGGCTATCCGTTTCGAGTTCTCATTCTCAATCGGAACGATCCTGGCGATGACTCACGATCTTATAATTACGCTTGGAATTTTCGTATTAACCGGTCGCGCGTTCTCGTTGGTCACGATTGGAGCCATTCTGACGGTCGCCGGTTATTCGATCAACGACAAGATCGTCGTCTTTGACCGAATCCGTGAGGGCCTTCGTTCCGGTCGTCGCGGGACCATTCGATCGCTAATGAACGACAGCATCAATGAAACCCTGAGCCGAACGGTCCTCACCAGCGGCGTGACCTTGATCTGTATGTTGTCTCTCTGGATTTTTGGCGGCCCGGTTTTAGACGATTTTGCATTTACGAACGTTATCGGCGTGATCGTGGGAACCTATTCTTCGATTTTCATTGCCGCGCCGATCGTCCTTTGGTGGAGCAATTTCCGGAAAGGGAATTTGCGGAGCGAGGTGGTCAAACCGCGAGAGCAGCCGGCCAAGGCATAGTGATTGGTGATTGGTTGGTGTGGTCCGGAGGGCGAAACAGTCTCTAAGGACTGCGAGCCTGCGGATGTTTGTGGGGACCAATGGGCTCACACCCCTTATCTCGCTATCGCTCGATGTGTGCCGCCGTCGCTGCGCTATGGCGCGCCCCTAAGCTGTGCCGTTGAGGAAAGCCACCAAACTGGCCGCGACATAGGCTTGGCGGCGTCGGGTTTCGCCCTACCGTCGGACAGGCGCGTTACTACTCCGGCACCTGTTGAGGATGGACGGGCCGGCTATATTGATCCTGATCGCTGTCAGATTCGTCGGTGTCGTTCCGAGGCGGCAAACTAATCGTGTCCTTACCGGTAACCTTCTTCTGGATCCAACCGCCTGCTTTGCGGAACGCGCGCTCTACCGTATTTCCCACCGACCGTCCATAACGTCGAGCTCGATCGGAAATGGATCCGTCTTCGTTAGAGTAATCGCGGCGTACATATCTTCCTTCCGAGTCGGTATCAGCAGAACGATGCTTCTGAATCGTTGGCTGCTCCGAAGATTCCGGAGTTTGGTCGAGAACTTCCTGGTCCGAGTTCGGCGAGGAACCTTGAGCAGCTAGACCTCCAGAGCCGCTGTTGGTCCAATTGCTCGAACTGACCAGTGTACCGTTATCTGCGGCTACCTTCACGATCCCCACATCTTGTCGTTGAGTATCGAGCAGATGCACGACCCAGATCGGTTTACCGGAATCGGAATCGATGAACAATTGATAGTTCACCTGGTCAAAGCTCGCGCCATTCTTTTTGGCTTCTTCTTGCGCAACCTGATACGCTCCGTCCGAATCTAAGTTGAGCTGATTCAGGTCAATCGTCTTGCCTCCAGCCAACTCGCTACTGACCGGCGTTCGTTCCGATGCGACCTGATTGGAAACAATCTGAAGTTCTCGAACGCCACCGCGCGCAGCCGGATCGTCCAGGATGATTGTCCACATACCGGGTTGCGGATTACCAGATTCGCCAGAAAGAGCCAAAACCTGCTTAAGGGTTTCTTCGCCTCGCAAGTTGCCGATCAAGCGGAGCGCAGTGTACGCCGTATTGTCTTCGCCGCGAACTGAACCCGCGAGCAAGAACAGCGCTACGAAAAAAGTGAAAAAAGATCGCATGCCGATTGCAAGTATTTTTACTGGAATTGGGAAATATTGCAACGGCACAGTGAATGAATGGGGAACGCGGAATGTCAGACCCGCTTCAATGCACCCCCAATGAGAAGTTGGGTTACCGAAAGAACGATTTCTTCCGAATGGCCGACAATACTGGAGTTTCGTGACGCGAAACGCGTTCCCACCAACAACGTCTTTCGCCAGTTGGAAGACCGTCAAAAGTGCTTTCGACAAAATGAAGGGAATAATTGATTGAATGAAGTGTCTTTTTTTCAACATGAAAGAGCAAGATCTCTTGGCAAACGTTTCAGACGATTATGACCCTGACGTGTATATCAATCTCCTACTTGCTCGCCTGGCCCAGACTTGCGACTTCCCTGTACTGCGTTATAAGGGCCGCAGCATAGTGGCCTCAGACTTTTTGAAATCAATTTTTCAATATGCCCGAGCGCTCTCCAGCATCGGTATCGAGTGTGGAAGCCTAATTGCGTTTATCGCACCTAATCGTCCTGAAGCACTTGCGATTCGTTATGCGGCTAACCTGCTTGGTGCTGCCACGACGTACCTTTCTGTGCCAGTCTCTGCGCAATGCCGGATGGAGCTGATTGCCCAGATCAATCCTGCACTGTTGGTTGTGTTTAACGAAACTGCTCATCTACTGCCTGATGAGACGACGACTCGAGTGGCCGTTATAGGCATCGATCTGGCTGGAGCGTCGTTGCGCCTGGACGAACTTGCCGCCGCCCAGCTTGACGCCCCGATAATGAGCTTGGCTCGTCCCGATGACACGGCGGTTATCATCTCCTCCGGCGGCACGACAGGTGTCCCAAAGGGCAGCTGGCGGAATTTTGCCGCCTATACTGCTTTGGTACATGCCCCCGTCCCTTCCGGTCGTCGTCAGCTGATTAACGGGCCCTTAGCCTACTTATCTCAAGTTCTGGTCGATATGACTCTGCTCGGCGGCGGATCTGTTGTATTAGAAACCTCCTACGACGCTGCCAGCACGCTCATGGCGATCGAATCCGAGCGGATTACTGACCTCTTCCTTGTTGAACCTCAGCTCTTCGAAGTCATGGACCATCCTAATGTCAACCGCAGAGACCTTTCGTCTTTGCGAACTCTCACCCACATTGGCGATTCCGCTCCCCCAACCTTGCGCCTTAGAGCCCGAGAACGCCTCGGTGCCGTGTTGGTCCATACCTACGGCGCCAGCGAGATGGGCGTCGTAAGCTCACTCTCTGCCGCTGAGCACGATCTCGACCGCTTGGAGCTGTTCACCTGCGCCGGCCAGATTCGTCACGGCGTCGAAGTTCAGTTTCGCCGTGACGACGGCACGCTAGCGGAACCAGGAGAGACAGGGAGTATCGAGGTGCGATCTCCGGCTATGGCAAGCGGTTACCGCAACCGCCCAGACTCTCAGGCAACTTCTTTTATAGACGGATGGTATCGCACTGGTGACCTCGGATTCCTCGACGCGAGCGGTTACCTGCACATCCTGGGCCGCGCAACCGATATCGAATGGATCGATGGAACAATGCTAGTTCCGACCCTCATACAGGACAGGCTATGCCGGATATCTACTGTGCGGTACGCAGTCGTCGTGAGGGATCGGAACGAGGATCAGTGGATTGCGGCTGTCGTACCCTGGAGCGGGCTATCGGTCGACACGGCACAGTGCCTGAAAGCTATTGCGGAACTTCATAGCACGGCACCTATCTTCGTCGCACCACTCAACCAGATCCCACTCACAGAACAGGGAAAGCCCGACAGGGATGCAATCTGCCAGCTCGGACGCGAAGCTGCCGGCCTTAATCGTAACGTTGGCTGAGCATTGAAGTTAACTCAATATTAGCCGCGCGAATCCTTGCGCCGTCGTCGAGACAAGCGCCGGCAACTCCATAGTTCTCCGGACGTAGGCAGCTCGCTTTGAGATGCTGGGATCGCGGGAGAGATAGTCGTCTTCAAGGGCGCGCTCAATCCGGTCCTCGGTCATGCCATTGGCGTAGGCGGCGACACAGAAGGCGATGTCTGCGGCGGCGGGTGCAGGGACCGCAGTAATAGCGAGTGGTACGGATTGAAGCCGTCATCGGAGAGCCGCGCAAGCGAGGCCTCGCTGAGATCGGCAAGTACGGTAAGCGATGTTCGTCCGAAGGACGAATGTAGATATGCGAGCCGCGCGCGTTGCGATACTTGAGCAACGCGAGGCGCTCGAGCACAGCCGCGGGGATTCTGCGAAAGGAAGAGATTCAGTGCGGCTACATCGTCGCTGCGAATCTGCCGCCTCGTTCTCCATGTTGCTGATGATAGCTCCTCTCTGACGGCGCAGTATAGAGTTTTCCGCTGACAAGCACTTTGAGGCCACTCCTTAGCCCTTAGCGTGCAATATTTGACCAATGGAGGAGTGACCCCCCAAGCAAATCTTCTCGCAGGCCCGGCACTCCAATTCCTATAACAGTGGATGATTGCGGGTCTTACATTCCGTATTCCGCATTCAACAAACATATGGTCGCGAACATCGAGGAACTACAACGGCTCAATCAGCTTTATCGGGGGGTAGTCGAAGTCAGTGCTTTGATCAATTCGATTACCGAGTTCGACGAGCTGCTTTCAGCTATTCTCGATGTCGCTCGTCGCGTAATGCGCGCGGAAGCGAGCTCCCTCTTTCTGATCGATCCCGAAACCGGAGACCTGGAGCTTACGATTGCGCGCGGACCGGCCGGCGACACCTTATCGCGACCGAGGAAAATCAAGATTCCTCGGGGCCGGGGCATCGTCGGCTGGGTGCAGGAACAGCGTAAGAGCTTGCTTGTTACTGATGCGTACAACGATCCACGATTTTATGCGGAGCTAGACAAGAGCTCGGGTTTTGTAACTCGTTCGGTACTTTGTATTCCCTTGTTTCAATCAGACGTTGAGATTGGGGTTCTGGAAGTCCTCAACCCGTTTGATAAACCGCATTTCGATGTGATTGATCTGGAGGCATTTGAGGCCTACGGCAGCATGGTTGCCACAGCGATCGCCAAGATGCGAGCGATCGAGCGAGACCGCCAGCGCCGCCTGTTGGAAAAAGATCTCGAGTTGGCTACCGAGATTCAGCATTCTTTCCTCCCGGACGCTCTGCCGTCAACTGAAATGCTGGAGTTCGCGGTGCGCTACCGTCCTGCTCGCGAGATCGCCGGCGACTTCTACGATGTCTTCGAAAGAAACGAAGGCGAATTTTATTTCGTCGTCGGCGACGTCTCCGGAAAAGGGATTTCGGCGGCGCTGATGATGGCGCAGGCAATAAGTATGCTCCGTTTCATTGTTCACCCCGAAATGTCTCCTGCGGATGTTTTGCGGCGTTGGAATACCCGCCTGTGGGATCGTACTATTCGCGGCTTGTTCATCACAGCGGTTCTGGGCCGAATCGTTGCTCAGAGCAGCCGGATCGAATTCTCGGTAGCAGGCCATTTCGCTCCAATCCTGCGGCGAGGCATCGGCAAAGTGGAAGAACCGACGATCGAGGCATCCCCTCCGCTCGGAGTAGTAAGAGATCTCCAGTTCGCCCTGAATGAGATCAAAGTGTTCCCGGGAACCCAGGCGATCTTCTATACTGACGGCCTAATTGAGTCATTCAATGAATCCCGAGAAGCTTTCTCCATGGATCGTCTAAGAAAAGTACTGGCTCAGCCATTGAATGGATCGGAACAGATCGTAGAAGCTTTGATCGAAGCGGAGGCTGAGCATCGAGGAGACATCTTGCCTTATGACGACCTGACGATTCTGACGATTGGCCGCAAATGAAGAAAAAGATCGAGTTCGCAAGTCATCCGGCAAATCTTTGGTTGGTTCGGCACTGTGTTCGCCAGTTTTTGCAACATCGTGCTTTTTCCAGCCGAGAGGTCGACCTGATGGTCTTGGGCGTCGATGAAGCCTGTACCAATATCATCCGGCATGCTTATCATCTTGCCGAAGATCAGCTGATCTCGCTTTCCCTGGAAACAATCAATAACGGCGTACGCTTTCGTCTCCGGGATTACGGCGATCGTTTTGATTCGACGAAGTACCATGGCCGTTCTCTCGATCAACTGCGCCCTGGGGGACTGGGAGTTCATTTGATTCGACATGCTTTTGATCAGATCGACTATCAGCAAAGGCGTCGCGGTACGCTGCTGGTACTGACCAAGCTGAAGCCAGAAGCCGACGGATTGGTACCTGAATTGGCGCCAAACTAATTTCTTGCCAAAAGATCGTTTGTCTGGTTAGGTCACACACCGATTTTCTTACGGAGGGCTTAAAACCATGATCAATTTCACTAAACTCGATTCTCGTCGGCAAGGTGATATGAACGGAGCCCTCCCGCTCTCTCCGAAGAAGACCATCACCGGGCATTGACCCCCGGTTCTCTTCGGCGGCCTTAAGGCCGGAGCTTTATCGCCTGTCCTGCGCAAAGCGGGAACCAACCTCTTTTTTGCGCCAAACATCCAGGATGGGTGCAGGTCCGCAACCGGCCATGTCCGACCCAGTCTCTCAAATATTTGATCGGTACCTTGATCAGCCGCCAACTTTGCCGACGGCAGTGCGGCGTCGGGTCGAACAGGCGTGCCAGGGCGAGATCATTCAGCTTTACGCTCTAGCCGATCTTGACGCTTCGCTGCGTCTTTGTCAGATCTGGGTGACGCTTACCGCGAACTATCTGGGCGTCATCCGCGTCGCTGACCGCCATGTCGATGAACATATCCGGGTGGTCCCACGGGGACGTCTGGACAAGATCATCGAACAGCCAGGCTTAAGCTGCACCGTCATCCACCTTTTGGAGCGGGCTGAAGAACACCCGTTTGTCACGATCCGGTACACCCACCGGCAACGCGGTGCGATTGGCCATTTGCTGTACGTTCTGGACCAACAACTCAATGGTAGAACCCTCGAGTTTACTCCAAGCGACGAGCGTTACCGGGAAGCTATTGTCCGACCAATCAGAGAAGCCCAAGCCTCAGTTAGTGGTAATTGGCTGGCCATAGTTTGGCGTTTGCTTGGTTACCTCCGGCCATACCGCGCCCAAGTTGGACTTGGCATGTTCGGTGCCACCGTCATGACTTTGGCGCGTCTGCTACCGCCTTTTTTTACGGGACAATTAGTCGACCAAGTCGTTCAACCATTTCAGGGTGGAACGTTGCTGCTCGCTCAAGCATGGCCTCTCGCACTAACCCTGCTCGGAGGATTGACCGTCACTCTCATTCTTCAACAATGCGCTGCTTGGGTTCGTCTGCGCACAATGGCAGTCTTGGGCGAACACGTGGCCCGCGACTTGCGGACGCAGATGTACGACCACCTACACAAGTTAAGCGTCAGCTATTTTTCCAGCAAACAAACCGGAAGTATCATGAGTAGGGTCGGTTCAGATAGCGACCGAATCTGGGACTTCATCGCCTTTGGTGTGGTCGAGCTCTCCCTATCCTTTCTTCTACTGATCGGTCTGAGCGCGGTGCTGATTGTTCTCGATTGGCGGCTCGGGCTAGTGATGACCGTTCCTCTGCCGATCCTGCTAGTTTTGATTTATCGGAACGGCAGAGTCATGCACGCGTTTTTCCTGCGCGCCTGGCGCAAATGGTCCAACCTGACCGATGCACTCTCGGACGTTGTTCCGGGCATCCGCGTGGTCAAAGCGTTCGATCAAGCCGAACACGAGAAGCGCCGCTTTGGCGAGCGCAACGACGACTTCACCGATGAGTGTTTTCGGATTCATGACGTGTGGACCGGATTCTGGCCAATCCTCGCTGGAAACAACTTTACGGCAGACCCGTTTCTTTTTTGAAGTTATCGCCATCGAGAACGTGGAAGATGAGTTTGATCTGAGGACTTGGTCGGTGAAAACGCGCCAGGGTCGGCGGTCTTTTCAGACTAAGCTCGATGAATGGCCTCGTACGCTCGAAACCGGGGCCGTGAT